>ERZ1026854.1840-NODE-1840-length-12785-cov-4.341870_pt1 | contig 12785 bp, 7 predicted proteins | sample MGYA00380157_ERZ1026854 | MGnify/ENA primary metagenome ERZ1026854 (study PRJEB33269, sample SAMEA4719793) | human gut metagenome | biome: human-associated habitat; feature: organic feature; material: feces | place: Cameroon | collected 2013-10 ...
GGCCGGAAGAAGTGGTTATCTTTGCAGTGAAACCCTTTGAAAGGGTGACAGGAGCGCAATAGACAGGGATGAACACAGAGTTCGAGCGGCAGTCCACCGGAGTGGCCGGAGTCATCTTGACGGACGCTGAGTTTGCGGTGAATGTGCCCTCGGCGATGTCAGCGGTGACCTCGCCGGCAAGATTCTCTCCGCCGTTGGCGGTCAGCTCAAGCGAAGCGACATCGTAGTCCCCCATCGCGACGTTCACGAACACCATACATCCGGCAGGCTTCAGTTTGAAGTCACAGCCTTCGTAGGAATTGACATTGGCGCTCACCACGTCCAGCATAACGGGAACCTCGGTTCCGTTCTGGTTGGTCGGAATGGTATATTTCACGTTTTTCCCGGACAAACGCACATCCGCCTTGGAAGGGTACCAACTCAACACCGTGGTCTCAAGCCGGGAAGCCTGGACATTGAACAGGAAATACGATGAGCTGCTTCCCGTGATGATCGGAGAAGCCTCGGCTCTCTTCGCGATTCCGTCCGGCTCCAGCATTATGACACCTTTGTCATCGGCTCCCCAAGCCGGTGTGACAATCGCCCCCGCGGTCTTGAAGTCCTTGCCAGCCTCGTAATATGGACTCAAGGTTATCTTAGCCTTGACCGCAAGATCCCTTATCTCGGAATCCTTGTCCTCCGAGCAAGCGCCGGCGGCACACAAAGCAAGTGCGGCCGACACAATGGATATAAACCTTATCTTATTCATTCTCTTCATTTTTAATGAATATCCCGACCCGGCCGCAGGACTTTTCCCCCACGGACCGGGTCAGAAATGATTACCTTAGGCAGCAGGAACCGCAGATGTCACCACCGTGGGTGCTCCATCCGGAGGCTCTCTCGCCGCCGACATATTTGCCGACCATCAGACCGTTGCCCGTACCCTTGTTGCTTCCGATGAAGGCTGAGTAGAACACACCGTCAAGAAGGTTGTTGCCACCCATCTGCTTCTGGTTTGTGTCATCAGCGTTCTCGCTCCAGGATTCCTTGATCGTTCCATCACTATTGAAAATATAGGAAGTGTTGCCGTACTGTCCGGAAGTGATGTAGAAGTGGTTCTCGGTGTCCACGCAAGGGTGCGAGAAGTTGAAAGCGTTGGCCTTGCCTCCATTGGAAAGGATATGCTCATAACTCCAGTTGACCTTGGTCAGATCCTTGTCGATGTTATAGACGTGGTTGTCCTTGCAACCTACGAAGACGGTTCCGTTCGGAGCCACAACCGGCTCGTAAGGGTTATTGCCTGCGAAGACGAAGTTGTCAACGATGATCTCCTTCTTAGCCAGATCAATCGAGCTGAGTCCAGCCGCGACAGGAACGTACATTGTGTTCTTGTCCGCAGCCACGGCAAAGCCTGAGATCCCGACCATATTCGCGCTCATCGTCAATGCCTTGAGCAGAGAGCCGTCAGAGATGTTCAGGAATGTTATGGTCGCTCCGGCGCCAACTACAAGCTCTGGTCCGTTCACGAGGAGACCGGCGACCGCCGTGCCAATGGCCGCCTGCCATTTCTTCGCTCCGGAAGCGGCGTCGAGGGCGAACACATTTCCGGCCTTGTCACCGATATAGACTTCAGTACCGGCGGCGTTGACAGCCGGCGCGGCGCTCTGCATTGAGCCGGCCTCGGTGAACTTCCATTTGAGCTGTCCATCAGCGGTGACAGCATAGAACTGACCTGAGGATGTGGTACCGTAGTAGATGTCTCCGGTCTTAGGATTGACAGTCAGAGGATTGTAGCTGGCCGAATTGGTTTCAGGGACATATTTCCACTTGAGATCCCCGCTGATGACATCGAACGCATAGAGGACGGCCTTCTTGTTGAAGGTGATATTATAGACGGTCTTTCCGTCAGGCGAGAAGACAGGGCAGCTGGCCTTGAATCCCTCGTAGGACGTTCCGGACATCTCCCAATCGTTGAAGAAGACGACATACGGACGGATCTCCACCTCAAGGGTCCAGGTCTTTGTCTTGCCCTTGATGTCCGCGCTCAGGGTAACCTGCTGCGCTCCGGTCGCGGTGAAGCCTTTGGAAACCTCGACACCTTCGAGAACCTTTCCGTCAGGGAAGGTCCACTTGACATTCGCCGCGCCAGGATAACCTTCGGTGTTGAATGTGAACTTGATCGGCTGGTTGATGGCGGCCTTGTTCCTGTCAAGTGTGTAAGGAATCGCCAAAGTCGGCATCGCCTTTACCTGCGCGGCCTCGGCAGGACCTTTGGCATAATTAGCCACAAGGGTGAACGTATAGTTCTTGTCGTTGGTCAGGCCGGTCACGTCATAACTTTCCTTGTCGGCCTCGATCTCGGCTTTCTGAACGTCGGTCTCGGCTCCTTCCATAAACCAAGTCAAGGTGTAGGAAGTAAGCAATCGGGACGGACGGGTCCAAGTCAAGGTAACCGTGGCGTCGGAAGCGTCCGCGTCAAGGTCAGTCACAGGGAGCCTTGAGGTGCTCGGCCTCGCCGAAACCTCGACTGGATTGGAAATCAGATTGCCATAAACCGCCTGGACGGAGAACACATAGTCGTCTCCGTTCGCAAGATCGGTCACAGTGTAGTTCTGACCGTCGGTGCGGATGGTCTGCTCAGAGCCTTTCGTGTAAGTGATGATGTACTCAGTCGGATTCCATCCTTCAGGGACAGACCACGACAACACGACTTCCTCATCACCTGGAACGGCCTTCAAATCAGTCACCTGATGGCGCGGTCCTCCTGTCTCGGGAATATCCTCCTGCCAGCAGGAGCTCATCGCCAGACAAGCGATCGCCGCAATGATGCAATATAATATTCGTTTCATTTCTTTTCTATGTTTATCAATATCTTAGTGTTATCATCAGAATCCAGGATTCTGCCAAAGGATGGAATCATCGTTCACAATCTCGATCTGATCGTGAGGAATCGGGAAGAGAAGGTTGTGGGAGTCAAGCGAGTAGCCAAGGCTCTTGAACAAATCCACGGCCAGTCCAAGACGGACAAGGTCGAACCATCTCTGTCCCTCAAGGGCGAACTCCCTTCCTCTTTCATCGGCCAGTTCCTTGATGAAGGCATCCTTGCCGGAGACCTCGGCCTCGGTCAGCTCAGAAAGACCGGCGCGGGTACGGGTCTTGTTGAGATACGTAAGAGCCTCGGAGATGTTTCCCTGCTGCCCCAAGGCCTCGGCGTACATCAGAACGACGTCAGCATAACGGAGGAACGGGAAATCATTGCCAACCAGCGTGGTATATGTGGCATCGTAGGTGTCCATATACTTGTTGATCGCGTAAAGTTTACCCGGTGTTATCTCCTGATACTCACCAATAAGGGCGTACCTGTTGTCATCCGCTGAATAAACAGACTTGAACGCGCCGGTCGGATTAGGCCTCAGCTTAGGGTCGGCGATGTTGGTGCTGTGCCAGTAGCCGTGACCGTTGTCGTTTGTCTTGTTGTAGTAGATGGCGAAGAGGATCTCCTTGTTCATCTTGTTGGCCACATCGAAAGCGGCTCCGGTGGTCGCCATAAGGCCGAAGTTCGTGTCCTTCATCGCGTCCTCCAGCACGGTCTGCGCCTCGGCATACTTGCCGAAAGTCAGATAGACCTTGCCGAGAAGGGCCTGCGCGGCGATCTTCGTCACTCTCGCGACCTCGGCGGAACGTTTGGCGGGAAGAAGATCAATCGCTTCCTTGAGATCCTCGACAAGAAGGTTGTACATCTCCTCCTCAGTGCATCTCGGGATTGTCTTGGCCTGGACAGGTGTCACTACGGTACGTGTCACAGGCACGACTCCGAACACCCTGTAGAGGCTGAAATACCACCAGGACCTCATAAACAGGCACTCGCCACGGTACTTGTCCCCGTTCGCGAGGGTCTTGCCGGCCATATGGTCGAGAACATCGTTGCAGCGGTATATTCCGTTGTACCAAGCGTTCCAGATATTCGTGAGAATCGCATTGTTGGATCTTTCCTGGAAATGGTCAAGGTCGTACCTGTCCTGAGTAGAGACCGCCATTGCGGTGAGCTCACACTCGTCACTTCTATAAGCCAGTTCGTTGATGAAAAAGCCCATCTGGGTCTTCAGCTTGTCGTAGCAGCAGTAAACGCCCTGGTTGAAATCATCATCGGTCTTGTAATAGTTGCCTTCAGTCACGGTGTTTGCCGGGTATTGCTCGAAAAAGCTATCGCCACAGGAGGCAAGGCTAAGTGCCGCAAGGCCGATCAAAGCTGATTTTATGATATTCTTCATATTCATTACAGATTAAAGTTGATACCCACGCTGAAGGTTCTTGAAAGAGGGTAGGAGCAATAGTCCTCGCCCGGGCTGAGGGCGTTGGTTGACCTCTTGTTGACCTCTGGGTTGTAGCCTGAATAATGAGTCAGGGTGAACAGGTTCGTGCCCTGGATGTAAACCCTCATCTTTGAGATGGTCGTGCCGCGGAACCACTTGTCCGGCATTGTGTAGCCGAGGGACAGGTTCTGGAGCCGGAGGTACGAGCCGTCCTCCAGATGGAAGGTGGATGTGCAGGAACCGTTGTTACCGGAAGACTTTCTGGTGGCCCTGTTGAGATTGCCGTAAGGGAATCTGTCCAATGCCTCCTTCATCATATTCGAGGACGCTTCCATATTCAGAAGGTAACGTCTCTCAAGGTTCAGAATCTCGTTGCCATAGACTCCCTGGAAGTTGGCGGAAAGGTCAAGTCCCTTCCAGCCGAGCTGAACGCCGAATCCGTAGTAGAAGTCAGGCATATAGTTGCCGACGATCACACGGTCGGAATCCTTGTCGAGCTTGCCGTCGCCGTTGGCGTCCACAAAGCGGAAGTCACCGACAGTGGTGGTCGGGAAATGAGGGTACGAGTCGAGTTCCTCCTGGTTGTGGAAGACACCGTCCTGCACGAGCAGGTAGTAGCAACCTACCGGATAGCCGACTTTCGTGATGTAGTTGGCTCCTGAATATGAGGAAGCCACGATCAGCGGAGCGTCCTCGTCACCGAGCGACAGAACCTTGTTCCTGTTCAGCGACCAGTTGGCGTTCCAGTCCATAGAGAAGTCACCGAATGACTTATGGGAGGTCAGGGTGATCTCCACACCCTTGTTCTGCATCGAGCCGATGTTGACATTCGACTTCGTGAGACCTGATACGGATGACACAGGAATATTAAAGAGCATATCCGTGGTCTTGGAATAGTAGAAGTCTGCGTTGATGCCAAGAAGTCCGTTCCAGAGGTTCGCGTCGAAACCGATGTTGGTCTGGGTGTTCTTCTCCCACCCAAGCTCGTTGTTGGCGATCTGTGACGGGTACATCGAAGTGACGAGTCCGTTGCCAAGGTCAAGTGTGTTGGATCCATAAAGGGCCAGGTAAGCCGAGTTGCCGATCTGGGCGTTACCGGTCTGGCCGATGCTGGCGCGCAGCTTGAGGTCGTTCAGCCAGTTCTTGGTCCATCTCATAAAATTCTCATCGCTTATGCGCCAGCCGGCGGATGCGGCAGGGAAATATCCCCACCTTGTGTTCGGGGCGAAGCGTGAGGATGCGTCACCTCTGATCGAAGCGGAGAACATATAACGTCCCTTGTAGGAGTACTGCGCACGGACAAGCCAAGAAGCGAAGGTGTACGCGTACTTGTCGTTGTAGGTGTCATCGATCGAGATGGTCTTGCTCTTGGTTGTCCTGATCTTGTCGTCACCCTCTACGCCCGTACCCTTGATGGCGGAAGTCTGGATGGCCTGTTTCTCAGCCTCATAGACAGCCACGGCGTTTATGGAGTGCTCACCGAACTTTCTGTTGAACGAGATCTGGTTGGTGACGTTCCAGTGGAAATATGACTGCGTGTAGTTGGCCGCCGTAGGAGCCGAAGGCTTGTCGTAGTACTTCAGGTTCTTGAGCGGGATGTAGGACGGACGGTAGTAGTTCCTGATGTAGGAATAGTAGTCACCGCCGACCGTGACCTTATATTCAAGTCCCTTGATGAACTCGTAGGAGGCGTGGACGTTGCCCACAAGATTCAGTTTCTCTCTGACATCATCGATCTCAAGGGCAAGGGCCACAGGGTTCAGCACCTCGTTGGTCTGGGTGTCCCAAGTGTTGAACCTCATATAACCGTTCATATCCCAGTTGTAGGATCCGTCAGAGTTATAGACAGGGAAGACCGGAGGTGCCATCAAAGCCGACGCGATCACACCGTCGCTGCCGTACTGGCCGTCAGAGTTCACATAATTTGTCTTTGAATATGACGGTGAGAAGCTTACGCCATATTTCAATTTGCCCTTCTTGCCATCGAGGTTGGCCCTGAGTCCGTACCTCTCGAAGTCAGATCCGATGATCGTTCCCTCGCGGTTGAGGTAGTTCACACCGATGTAGTAGTTGTAGTTCTTCGTTCTGGCAGACACGCTGAGGGCGTGCTTGTGAGAGAGAGCGGTGCGGAAGATCTCGTCCTGCCAGTCCGTATTCGTCAAAGTGCCGGTCTTGTCTTGAAGGTAGGAAGTAATGAGAGGATCGACATTGTGATAACTCTTAGGACGACCGCTGTACGGATCTCCGATGGAGCCTGTAGGAACCTCAAAAAGATAAGCGCCGTCCCTGGCCTCTTTGAATATCTCAGCGAACTCGTAGGCGTCGAGCATATCGATCTTCTTTGAGACATTGGAGACGCTGAACTGTCCGTCGTAAGAGATGACCGGAGTCTCTGAGTTGGCGCCACGCTTTGTGGTGACGAGGATGACACCGCAGGATCCTCTTGAACCGTAGATGGCGGCGGCTGAAGCGTCCTTCAGGACCTCAAGGCTCTCGATGTCGCTGCCGTCAAGGTTGGCGAAAGCCCTTGAGTCGCAAGGGATTCCGTCAATAACGTAGAGAGGGTCGTTGCCGGAGGTGGCCGACTGGATACCCCTGACCCTGACGGAGACGTTACCGGAAGGCTGACCGCCAAGGTTGATGACCTGAACACCAGGCATCTTGGCGGCCATCGACTCACGGAAGTCCGTGGTCGGAGTGTTGGCGAAGTCCTCGGCCTTGATGGACGCGATGGATGTCGTAACATCCCTCTTGTTCTGCGCGCCGTAACCGATGACCACGACGTCATCCAGTTTGATAGCCTCTTCCTCAAGCACGAAATCGGCCTTGGACTGGCCAGCGGTCAATGTAGCGGAGGCGCTGTTGTAGCCGATGATGGAAACGTCCAGGACAGCGTCCTCGCTCTTGACCTTGAGCTCATAGTTTCCGTCAAGGTCTGTTCCGGTTCCGTTGTTGGTGCCACGCTCGATGACCATAGCGCCGATCACCGGCTGACCGGACTTGTCAACGACCTTTCCGGTAATGACTTTCGGACCTGCTGATTGGGTAGCCTTAGACTTGGCCTCCGGAGCCTTCTTGCTCAGAAGGATCTTCTGGTCCTTGAATTCGACCTTGACACCAGGAAGCACTTTCTTCAGGATAGCTTCGATGTCCTCGTTCTTCGCCGTGACCGAGACCTTGCCGGCAAGGTCAATGTCGGTGTCCACATAGGCGAAAGTGTAGGAACTACCGGCCTCAATGGCCTTCAGGAGTTCCTTGACTGTCACATCCTTGACATTCACGGTCGCCGTCCTGCTCTGGGCGTACGCGCCGAGCGAGAGCCCGAGGGCGCACAGCACGCAAAGCACGGTTCTGGTGAATGAAGGAAGAATGTTAGATATTCCTTTCATTAATAATTAGTGTTTTTGGTTTTGTTATCAATTGTGATTGTCTTTCCTTGACGCTCCCAGCGGACCGGAAGGAGGGTTGAGAGGATCTCCATAATCTCATCGACGGACTCATCCTTGACCGTCAATGACATACGTTTGTCCTTAAGGTTGCCGAGGTCAGCCGCGATCTTCATCTGGTACTTGTGCGACAGGCTTTCCAGAATGTCGCCGAGCTTCACATTGTCGAATGCGAGGCGATGCTCGTACCAGCGGCAGCAGTCATCGGCGTTCACCGCCGTCACCTCAGTCCTTCCCCTGTCCCAGGAATATTTCTGGTCAGGCCTGAGGATGACGAGTTCCTTGCTTTCGGTGTCGGAGACCTGCACGGAACCGCTGCGGAGGATCACCTCGGCGGAATGTCCGACAGGGTCGCTGACAATGTTGAAAGTCGTTCCGAGAACCTTGACCTGAAGGTTGTCGTGCATATTCACGATGAACGGGCAGGCCTCGTTTCTGGTGACCTCAAAGTAGCCTTCGCCGTCGATGGAGACATTCCTTGCGTTCTTGCCGAAATCCTGGTTGTAGGACAGCCGGCTGTCCCGGTTGAGCCATACGCGCGTGCCGTCAGGCAAGGTGTAGGAGCCGACGTTGTCGGACGAAGCGATGAGCACCATATTCATTCTCGCGACTGTCGCGCCTCCTATGAATATCGCCACGGCTGCGGCGGCGGTGACACAGTAACGTAATGGCTTGCTGTGCAGCAGATTGGACAGCCATCCGAGTCTTTGAGCCATTGGGGCAGTCCCTTCGATGCTCGCTGAGCTTGTCGAAGCGCCCTGGCCATTTCCTACCGCTGAGCTTGTCGAAGCGCCATCCTCTCCCAGCGAAGCCATAAGCCTCTCCAGTCCGGCCGTCAAGTCGAAATCAGGAGAGTCCGAAGAGACAGAGTCCCAATATTCCTCCAGCAAAGCCTTCACCTCCGGTTCATCTCCATACGCGGCAAGCCACCCGAGGTACCGTTGTTTCAGTTCCTCGGAGACCTCCACACCGCTGAAGAAGAAATCCAGGATGCGTCTGTAGTCTTCGCCCTTCATTATTTGCCCGCCTGGGTGAATGTGTAGGTACTTGTGTAAGATCCGGCATTGAGACGGATCGTTCCGATACGGTCTGCACCTGTCGTGTTAGGTTGGGTGGTGATGGTTGATTCACTGACGCCCTTGGTGCCGGAAGCAGGTTCGATCGTGAACCAGTCCTCACCTTCAAGCGACCAGTCACACGTGGCGCTGATCGTGATCTGATCGGTTCCGCCTCCCACCAACGTAGCAGGTGTCTTGGCGGCCAACGTAGTCTTGATGACGACAGTGTCGTGCACCTCGGACACAGTCTGTTTCTGGCAAGCGGTCCCGCCAAGAAGCAGCGGAACGACCAGAATGAGTTTTGTTATGAGTTTTAGTTTCATGGAGTATAAAAATGTTTTATATAAGGTAAGACACCTTCGATGCCCTATATGCTAAAAAACGATCAAGACTTTTTATCAGGTAATCCTTAAAAAAGGCTATATTTGTATGATATAAAGCCATGTCAAAGGATAAGAAAAGATGATTCTGGATGAAACGATATTCGAAGGGCTGTACTACAAGTACAGTGACAGGCTTTATAACTTCGCTTTCAGGTTCGTGTCGGACGAGCACACAGCGCAAGACATCGTGCACGAGGCCTATGGCACGCTTTGGGAGAAATTCGAAGGAAAGGAAAGCGATGCATGGCAGGCTCTTCTGTTCCGCATTGTACGGAACCGGTCGATTGACACACTGCGCCACCAGTCATCACTCAGGATTGTCAGTCTCACGGATTCTTTCAGAAACGTCTGCGACGAAGGTCTCTATCAGATGGATTTCGCGGTCAACGACTCCGACCGGAAGACAATCTACGATGAACTCACGGCGAACATCCACAGCATCATGGGCAAACTTCCTGACAGATGCCGCGAAGTGTTCATGATGAGCAGGTTCCAAAACATGAAGAACAGGGAAATCGCGGCGGCTTTGAAAATCTCTGAGAAGGCTGTGGAAAAGCACATCCACAAAGCCCTGACGGTGTTCAGGAAAGAATTGGACGGCCTCGCCGGCAACGGGAACGCGGATCTCCAGAGCGGAGCCGCTCATTTCTGGCTGCTGTTCATCCTCGCCTGCATGGTGGATTGATCACGGACATAGGGTTGAATATAAGAAGAGAGGGTGGCTAAAAAGTCACCCTCTCTGAATATTACGTCATGACAATTATCTATAGCAGATGCTGAACTCGGCCAGACTGCACAGGGGAACCTTCAAGGCTCCGCCCTTTCGTCCTGACGCCGTCACGACAAACTTGACGTACTTCGCCTCCGGCTCGATCTCCGCAGCGTGAACGTTACGGTATGCGCTCACGCCGGTGTAGTCGAAATCGCAGACCTTGGTGTAATTCTCACCATCCAACGACACTTCCAGATGCCCGCCTTTAAGGTCGGACGCATAACGGTCCTGACGGCGGTACAGATCAAAGTCAGAGATGCACACCGGATTCGCCAGTTCATATTCAATGACATAAGGCAGTTTCGAGGCCACGACATCGGTGGTCTGATAGCCGGATTCCCATTTCGTGTTGATCTTCCCGTCGATCGTCAGCTCCGGGCCGGCTCCGATCTTATAGGAGTTGCAGTCACGCACCGAGATGTCGGACTGGCTGTAATGATGCCTGTTGAACATATTCATCACTGACTCCGACTCACCTTCCACCTTGAAGCCGCCTTCCGACTCGACACCAGCCACAAGGGAATAATACCTATCCTGTGCCTTGGACTTGTCGATGCGCACAGTATAGACAATCTCGGAGACACCCGGGGTGAAACCTTGCTCAGAAGAGGATGTCACTGAATATGATCCCTCCGGAAGAAGCGAATATTCCGCCTTGTCCGATGGGACGTTGAAAGTGAACTTCACGCCGTTGTCCCAATTGTTCTCGATGCTTGTGCGGACCTTGTATTCAACAATGATGAATCCGTCCTTGTCCTCAAGATTGTCGAGATCCGTCTCTGACACGCCGGATTTGTCCAGTCTGAACGCCATCATGCTCATGTCCGGGACGATGACGGTGCTGCCAAGCTCATCGGTCTGGGCGTCGTTCACGCCATCGGTGAGGCATTTAAGCCTCAACGCCACGGCATAGTTCCCAAGATCGGAATAGTCAGGCTCGGTGGAAAGTCTTTTCAGAGCCTCGATGTTGAAATCCACCTTGAACGTGGCTTTCTTGTCCTTCATCTGGAGGTCAGACGATTCCAGAGACCAGCAGTCGGCAGGCAGAGCCTGAAGTGACGTGGAGTTCTCCTCGTTGTACCTTTCCAGCACGGCGGCGTCCTCCGACAGCCTCACCTTTGGATTCTGGTCGTAATAGCTGCCACAGTAGGCGTTCACCTCAGCCGTGAACGAGGACTGCACGTCATAGAATGTCTCCGTCCTCTGGTACCCGTTGTTGAGGATGTACACGGAAGGGTCGTAAAGATTGTCCTCCAGGTGGCTCGGCTCGCAGGCCGCGGCGGACAGAAGCGCGGCTAAGCCTATAAGAGTATATTTTCGTTTCATAATGATTCTTTTTTAGAAGTCGTTTCCAGTTCTACCATCCGTAGTTCTGAGTCAGTTCCGGAACCCTGTCAAGCTCGGCCTGATTCATAGGAAGGACATAGTATTTCTTGGTGAACACCCTCTCGGACTTGGTGCCGGCCTCTCCGAAAGTGTCGAAAATGGACGTGCGCCTCCAATAATCACCGGAAATCTTATGGTCAGACGCTCCGATGTTGCATCCTACGACCTTGCCGTTATCCTCCCTTTCGGCTATCATCCAGCGGCGGGTGTCGAAGTAACGTTTCCCCTCGAAGCAAAGCTCGACCATACGCTCCCTGCGGATGTACTTTCTCTGGAGATCCTTGTCGCCGATGATCTCAGGATAGACCTCGTCCTCGCCGGTTCCGATCGCCGGGACCCCGGCCCTGTGGCGTATCTTGTTCCAGTAAGTGAGGATGTCAGGATTCGCCGGGTCATATTCATTGAGAGCCTCTATGTACATCAGCAGCACATCGGCATATCTGATGATCGGCCACGAGAGGTTCCCCCACCGGCTTGACTTCGTGTCCAGATCCGGGTCGATGAACTTGAGGCAGACGTAACCTGTCGGAGTGTAGTTGTTCGACGTGATAGGACCGGAGTTCCCGTTCCTATAGAACTGAATGTTGGCCAGCTTGTTCGTGCCCATGATCCATGTCTGGCCGCTCCAGAACACATTGGCGTAGAACCTTGGCTCGCGGCCGATGTACATGTTCATGGTCTCGATGGCGTCGTTGGCTTTCAGGTTCTTAGGGATGGTGGAGAAGAACGGGTTGACGAACTTCTGCGAGCCGGTCTCAGTGTAGCCGGAACGTGGATCCACCTCGATCGCGCCCGCGCCGTTGTCGTAGGATTCGTCTTCCATGTTGGTGATCGGATAGTAGCCGTTGTCCATCGCGAAAGCGTCCACAAGCTTCTGGGTCAGACCGATTCCGCCGTATCCGCTCGCCGAGACCGGAGTCTCCCCGACTCTCCAGCTGCGTCCGCCGCACTGCACCGTGAATATGTTCTCAGGGGAATTGAGCAGCACCGCAGCGTTATGAATATTCTCAAGCGGAGTGGCGTTCTCGTCATCCACAAGATTGTACGTGTTCATGTCTATGACAGCCTTCGCCGCCTCGGCCGCCTGTCTCCAACGGTTTTCGTCATATTCAGTGTTGAAGAGCTTCTCGCCGTCCTTGTTCACGATGCCGTCATAAATGCCGGTGCCGTTCTGCCCGTTGAAAAGAGGGCTGGCGTTGAACATGAGGAGCCTGGCCTTCATCGCAAGGGAAGAGCCTTTCGTGGCGCGTCCGATCTCGTAGGAGCTTCTCGTGTCAGGGAGTTCGGTGGCCGCTTGGTCATATTCATCGCAAAGCCAATCGACTATCGTGCTCCAAGGAGACCTGTCCACCTTTGACACATTCGGGTCGGAATAGTCCGACTGCCTGTCCCCGAGCCAAATGACAGGGCCGTTCCATTTGAGCAGCTCGGTATAGTAGCTGTCTCTT
>ERZ1026854.1842-NODE-1842-length-12775-cov-19.195204_pt1 | contig 12775 bp, 9 predicted proteins | sample MGYA00380157_ERZ1026854 | MGnify/ENA primary metagenome ERZ1026854 (study PRJEB33269, sample SAMEA4719793) | human gut metagenome | biome: human-associated habitat; feature: organic feature; material: feces | place: Cameroon | collected 2013-10 ...
AAAGTGCGAACATAAAAATAGTTTCATCCATATCCTCCTTAATAAATCCCGATTTAGCGTTTTATTACTTCTCCCAGTGTTATAACCCTTCCATGTCTAGATCCACTATTAACTTTCCAATTTTCCGTTCTTTTAAAAGATAGCACATATAGATAGGAAGATATACCACGGCTCCCTCCTGTTCCGTATTTGCTACCGATAAAACATATGCTTTCTCAATATGATAATCAGAAATTTTCATAAAGTTATCCAAGGATTTGTGTGTCTTGTAAGCTTTCCCGGATTTCACCTCAATGGGAACCACTTTTCCATCCATTTCGACCAAAGCATCCAGTTCCCCTATATTTTTCTTTTTGCAGAAATAAGGTTCCAAACCATTGGCCATTAATTGCTGCACTACAGCATTTTCAAAGTGAGCGCCATTATTTACTTCGCTGTTTTTATTGATCAGTTCCAGTTTGGTTTCCGCCGGATATGCACTGGTAAGCAAACCGGTGTCATTGGAAAAAAGCCGGAACACATTACTGCTCTTGCTCGCTTTGAGAGGAATAACAGGAGCTTCCACGTTATACACCGGCAACGCAACTCCGGCATCTTTCAGCCATAAGAAGCTGTTTTCATATCTGTCAAACTTTAACTCTTTATCCAGCATTGTAAATACAAATTTTTTATTCTGTTTGTTCAATTCTGCCGGAATGATATCATAAATAGATATCAATTTCAGTTTTTTATCTTCACTCTCATATTGAGAGAAATCCTCTTTGTATAGCGCAACGATATCCCGTTGTACCTTATCCACTTCCCGGATATCTTTTGTAGCAATATAGGTTTTTACCGCATCCGGCATGCCTCCGACAATAAGATAGATAAAAAACAGCGACAATAACTTCTGATGTATGAATTCATCCACGGGCTGACATGTTTCAAATTTCGCTTTCAACATTTCCAAAGTTGTTTTTGACACATTATTCGCTATCATGAATTCTTCAAAATCCATAGGATACATTCTTAGAAACGTTAAATATCCCACCGGAACCGATGCTATTCCCTTAAGTTCTACTCCTAACAAGGATCCGCTCATTACATATTTGAAGCTGCCTTCTTCTACAAGGAATTTTATTTTTGTCACTATTTCCGGACATTTCTGTATCTCATCAAAAAAGACGATCGTTTCCTGCGGCTTACAATCCTCCGGCATAATCATTTTTAATTTCACCAGAAACTCATCCGCACTCATTTTTGCATTGAGATAATCCACCAGATCCGGCTGATCTATAAAATTAACTTCAAACTTACGATATCCGCTTTTGGCAATTTCCTCTCTTATAAGCCAGGTCTTTCCAATCTGTCTGGCTCCTGTTACCAATAATGCTTTATCAGAACTTCTCAACCATTCTTCTATGATAATAGAGTCTTTTCTATACATAAATTCCCTCCTCCCCTTTTAACAATATCTCTTTTGCCCCGTTTTTTCAATATTGTTTATAATATTTTGCCCCGTTTTTTGATTTTATTATATAGATTTTACCCCGTTTTATTCGTTAAGTATAAATATTTTCTGTGTTTTCTGTGTTGTCAAATAAAACGATTTTTTCTTATCCCGAATTATCTGCATGCTCTCATTTACAAGAATCCGATAAACCCACATTTTCAGTGCTGTTTCTGTACGGAGTTTCTAATATTTTTCCAATGCTTTACATACTGTATTTTGGACTGCATCCAGTGCATCTTCTTTATTTCTCAGATAAGAATACGCTATACGGTAAAAATGATTTTGGTTTTCTATAATAAATTGAACTAGTATCTCATAACAATCCTTCCTCATTGATGCCAACTCCTTTTCTAATTCTTTAAAAGCGCTTCTACATAATAGATGTAAAAGTTATTTTAAAGGTTGCATTATTACTAATTTTTTTACTTCTGTTTTTACTTTTTCAACTCTGGCAGGATTTCCACAAACGTCTTATAAAAATCATATGTCTTTCCGTTTTCTTGTGCGCAAAGCAGAAAGCGGCTGATGATTGCACCGGTACAGTACGTTTCCTGAATGCGTGCCAAGTGTTCGGTCAGATCGTTAGGAAAACCGGTTGTCACTTCTTCTTTCATCAAAAAAGTCACATATCGAGTAGATTGTTTTTGCCAAAGAATACTGGATTCCGGAAAGGATGAACTCATGTCAGCAGAGACTGTAAGCCCGCGTTGTTCCTGCGGCAGGGATTGTGAATGCTGAATCCTTGTATACAGATACGGATTTTCAATATACTGGCACAGCTTATCTCTTTCAATCAAGTCAAAGGAAACAACACAGTCTGTATCAATATCTGTTTCCTGATACGGCTGTGTTTTCAGCATTTCCAGCATTTCCACTGCCTGCATATGATAGCGCAGCTTCTTCATACGTCTTGTAAGCATTTCCTGCTGTCGTTTTAGTTCTACTATTTTTTCGGCAAACAATTCTTGATGCTGTTTCGGTGTGGAAACTTCCATACCACAGATTTCCTTCAACTGTAATCCAAGATTTTTATAAAAAATCACATCGGAAATTGTCATTAAGTCTTCAATCGTGTATTCCCGATATTGGTTTTCGGATTGTTTTCCGGGATGTAAAACGCCCTTGTCCTCCCAATATCTAAGAGTAGATGCCTGTATATTAAAAAATCTGGCTATTTCACCGATTTGAAATTTTCTGTCCATAAATATTCCCTTCTTGTTTTCAAAACATACTTACTGTTATTTCCCTACTATAGCATTTTTCTATTGACCTTCAATCTACTTGAAGGGTTAGCCTATGATCAGGAGGGAAACTATCATGGAAAACACTTTAATTTTTACCTCTGAAAAAGAGGTACGCTTCGGAAAGCTATTGAAATTTATTATTCCGACATATCTGACTTCACTCTTTAACACAGTTTATACCATTATTGACGGAATCTTTGTGTCTGCATATGTTGGTACCGACGCTTTAGCTTCTATCAACATCGTTTACCCTATTGTGAACGTATTAACCGGAATCGCACTTGTATTTGCAACCGGAGGCAGTGCCGTTGCAGCTTTGCACATTGGCGGTAACAGAAAAGCAGAAGCAGACCGTTCCTTTTCTGTCAGTACGGTTGCTGCCATCCTGCTTGGATGTCTTATTTCCCTGCTTATTCTTGCAAACCTGTCTGCAATCCTGTCCCTGCTCGGTGCGACTGACGTAACGATAGCAGGCTGTAAAACATACGCGCGTTGGTGGATTCTTGCTGCTCCTGTTGTAATCGGGAAAGAACTGTTTACATATTTTATCAGGGTGGACGGTGCTCCCACATACAGTTTTCTGACAGCTTTATCCGGTGGTATTTTTAATATCGTTCTTGACTATGTTTTAGTCGGACGAATGCATATGGGGATCTATGGTGCGGCACTGGCAACGATTTTTGGACTGGTATTATCATTTATGATGGGAATTTATTACTTTATCCGTAAACATAAATTTCTTTCCTTTACCTTGCATAATTTATCCCTGCATGAAGCAATACACTGTATGATAAATGGCGCATCTGAATTTGTCGATCAGCTTGCCATAGCAATCACAACCATCGTATTTAACCGCACTGCACTCTCCTTTGCCGGTGAAGATGGTGTTGCAGCTGTTTCCATTATCATGTATCTGCAATTTTTATTTATCGGAGTCTACTTTGGTTTTTCTATGGGCATGGCACCTGTGCTGAGTTATGCATATGGAGATCAAAAAATCAGTATATGCCGAAAATTGGAGGGGTATGCTCATCGCTTTTTTATAGCAGCTCCGATTATCATTTATGCACTTACCTATTTTCTCGCTCCGGCAGGTGTATCCTGTTTTACAGATAATTCCAGCCCCGTATTTCCTCTTGCTGTATCCGGAATGAGGATCTATGGACTTGGCTTTCTGTTTTCAGGAATCAACATTTATGCCGCCGTTCGGATGATGGCATATGGGAAGGGATATTTCTCTGGTCTGATCACATTTTTGCGTTCATTTGCATTATTGCTTTTATTTCTGACGGTGCTTCCTCGTATATTTGGTCTGACAGGAGTATGGCTCGCCGTTCCTGCGGCAGAGACTCTGACCATACTCGTTTCTGTATGGTTTCTGCACCCGATTTGCAAGTCAATATAAACAGTATTCCTTTCCCTTATTTTCCTTGCGATTATCTCATAATGGCAAAAATAAGGGAAAATACATATCATTTCACTAATGAATGGGCTGAAAAGCCTGTAAAATAAGGAAAGTTAGAAAGATATTTCGGCAAACAGGAAGTTATCACTTTGAAGAGTATAATGGGTTGGCTTCTCTGGTTTTATCTCCATATACGAACTTCAATTCCTCAAAAGCAATCTTCACTGTTTCGGGAATATCAACGTGAGCAATGAAATTTTTTCCATTAGGACCATATCCATTTTCATCATCTGTAAGTCTTGGAATTTCTCCCATAAGCAAGTTAATATATCTATCTATCGTCCACATTCCATGAATCTCCTTTTCGTAACACAATTCTTCACCCGTACTCAACACATCCGCTGAATACGTAGCATAATTGATAATTGCAATATCCTCTTGTACATATTTTCTTAATCCTGCAGTCATGCGTCTTTGCATGGATGCATCCTGACTCAAAATAATACTTTTGAATCCGATATTTTCCTCTCGCAATAAATCCAGAAGATATGTTATATTGTTCCCGCAATTCGTAGACTGCGTTTCAAGATAATCTGCCTTACATCCGTATACAGTTTTAAGATATCTTTGAAAGATTTCCGCTTCAGGTAAATCTCTTGTTTCAATTTTGGGATATTCCTGATGAATGATCTGACGCAATGTTTCGGTCGTATGCCCGGCTCCACCAACGATAATGTATTTCTTTGCAATCTTATTTTTTATTGCTTCTGCCAGAACATCTCCTCCTGCAAGTACACTTCCTCCAAATAAAACCATTACATCTGCCTGGCGAATCCCATAGCATTCAAGCAATTTTTCCTGGCTCAATTCATTTATATCCCTTATTCCACAAAATTTTCCAAGAATATTTATATTATTAGCAGTTTTCGAATTCATTTTAACCTCCCATTCCGATTTGTTAATTTGTTTTATTATAGCACATGTAACCCCCTTCACAATAAAAAAGAGCAACCGAATTTTTTCGATCACTCTCTGTCGTGTGGATAGCCTTTTGTTAGTTTTCTGTTATCATTCAAATAGAACATACCGTTTTCCCCATAAGCTTACCACTCCTTATTTTTCATCAACCACCTGGAAAATGTAGAACTTGAGGTAATAGCTCTCGTCCGCTGCCCACAGGATCGGATGATCCGGGCCCTGTGTCTTGAACTCTACCTGACGGAGACGCTTATGCGCACCATGAGAAGCCTCCCGGATCGTTTTGGCAAAAAGCTCCGGATCCATGAAATGGGAGCAGGAACAGGTTACCAGGAATCCGCCGTCCTTCACCAGTTTTAAGCCCCTAAGATTGATCTCACGATATCCTTTCACGGCATTTTTGATGGAATTGCGGGACTTGGTAAAAGCGGGCGGATCCAGGATCACCACATCATATTTCTCGCCCTGCGCTTCCAGCTCCGGCAATAACTCGAAGACATCTGCACATTGAAAGCTTACCGTATTTTCCAGTCCGTTCAGCTTCGCATTTTCCGTTGCCTGATCCACAGCCAGCTGGGAAGCATCCACGCCCAGAACACTCTTCGCTCCGGCGATTCCCGCGTTCAATGCAAAGGAGCCGGTGTGTGTGAAGCAGTCCAGCACCTTTTTATCCTTACAGAAACGATGAATAGCGGCACGGTTATTCTTCTGATCCAGGAAAAATCCGGTCTTCTGTCCGTCCTCTACATCCACCATGTAATGCACACCGTTCTCCACGATCTCTACTTTCGTATCAAACGGTTCGCCGATGAAGCCCTTGTAACGCTCCATACCCTCCTGTAAGCGCACCTTGGCATCGCTTCTCTCATAGACACCGCGGATGGTAATACCGTCCTCCGCCAGCACCTTTTTCAATGCATCTATGATGACAAGCTTCCATTTATCGATGCCCAGTGCCAGAGACTCCACGACCAGTACATCCGAAAACTTGTCAATTACAATACCCGGCAGGAAATCCGCCTCTCCGAAGATCAGACGACAGCTGGAGGTATCAATGGTCTCCTTGCGGTAATTCCAGGCATCCCGTACCCTCTGCTCAAAAAATGCCTCATCGATCACCGTATCCTTCCTGCGCGCCAGCAGGCGGAGCGTGATCTTGGAATTGGTATTGATATAACCGTATCCCATGAAATAGCCGTCAAAATCATGAATGTTTACAATGTTGCCATTCTCAAACGTCCCCAGGATGGATGCGATCTCATTATCGAATACCCACATTCCTCCGGCTTTCAGTGTTCTGCCCTCTCCTTTTTTCAATGTTACCGTTGTATTGTACATAGAATTTCCTCTCTTAATTTCGTGATTTTATCGTTTTTGCAACTTTTTCTTCTATCATATTCGTTTTTTGCTTGACAATCAATGGGTTTTTATTTATTATTTTAATGTTGACGCAATTCATGTTAATAATCGTCGCGTGGCTCAGTTTGGTAGAGCGCTGCGTTCGGGACGCAGAGGTCGCAAGTTCGAATCTTGTCGCGACGACTAAAAATACTCCCTCACATATGTGTGAGGGAGTATTTTTGTTCTTGCAACTATTCAAACTTACGACCTCTAACTGGTTCGGACACACCGTTCGGGCGCAGAGGGTCCACGAGGTCCGGGGGACCTCGGCCTGGACCGACCGGAGCGGAGCGGAGACCCACGAGGTCCAGTGGACCTCGGCTTTGAGCCGACCGGAGCGGAGCGGAGACCGCAAGTTCGAATCTTGTCTCCACATTGTTCTAACTTGTAACCTCTAGCTGGCTCGAACACACCGTTCGGTACACAGATCCTCACGAGGTCCGGGGGACCTCGGCCTGAACCGACCTCAATACATTCTCTCCAATCCCCATAATCACAAACACCGTCGAAATATTCATCACCTGCTGGAAGCTGAACATATTGTTCACCGTATAGGCCAGCACACAGAACCCGCAGGCTCCCACCAGCATCGACTTTTTCCCGGCATGCAGGAAATTACGGATTACTGAGATCATCATTCCCGCATAACTGACCAGCCCCAGCACTCCTATATCCACCAGGATCGTCAGCCATTCATTATGTGCATTAGTGAGGCGGTTTCCATAGAAGAAATCATACACCATATTTTGCAGCTCCGGGCTGGCTTCATTCGACAGGAACGCATACATGCAATCCGGCCCTACGCCGAAAATCTTATGTAACAGATCTGCTTCCCAGAAGCATCTGGCTCCCGCCGACCAGGTGGCTCCCCTGTTGCTGCCCCAGGCCGCGCTGAACATCAGCCAGTTGCTGCCCCCGTCACCTGCCGTCTCCGTCAGAAAGGACGTCAGTTTTCCGCCCAACAGCGTATTCGCCAGGATAAACGCTAATAATGCCACGCTCACAACCGGCAGTGCTACGCACAATATCCGATAGATGCCCCAAAAAAGTTTCCCACGGTAATGATTTCTGTTATTGCTGGTATGTACCAGCCACAGTACCACTACTGACACGATCGTCATAATCACACTCATTGCGGAAAACGTCAGGATATCCGTCACTTTTTCCATCGGCAGTTCCTGCGAAAGCACATTGCAGCTCCGCAGAATATATGTGATCAGACATGCCACCGATAACAATGTCATTTCCTGCCAGAAGCATTCCATTTTTCCGCCATCTTTCACAGACATGCCAAACAATACAAACAGCATTACGGCTAAAGTTACAACACCACTGCTGCTGCCCTGGGTTACCAGAGAAGCAAAACCGATCGTCACATACCCCATCAGCAGCGCTCTCTTCCAAGTGATCTCCGATCCCATCCACCATAACAGATAAACTCCACCGAACAGCACCGTCACCAGATAACCGCAATACCAGTTAATATTTCCCACGGTAGAAATAAAGGAGGAATTGATGATCTCCTTATCTACAAGGCACAGCCCGAATTTATTCATATATCCGAGGAAAAAAACAATGGTCGACACCGGCAATGTCAGGATCACGATCCAGTCGTTTCTCTGCCACATCCGTGAGATCATAAAATATACAATGACCGCTCCCAGTTGTGTCCACATCCCCATCCGCCATGATGCCGTCCCCCACAGTGCCTCTTCCCGGTACCGGGTAAACACATAGGAAAGCACTACGGAAATTCCGTAAAGAACAGCAAACTTATCCGTGGTATTCAAAGCCTGCCAGATGCTTTTCGGAATATCCCGGGATTCCGGAAGTTCCCGCTTCTGTTTCGCTACAGCCAGCCGGAAAATCAGCCACAACACCAACAACGGAAGCAGACATTTTCCCGCATAGGTCATGGTTTTCATAAAAAAGTTCTCCTTATCCGTCCCGATCTGGGCATAGCCCCTGTTGTACAACGGCAGTACAGCCAATATCACAAACAGATAAATACCGATCACAAGATCACACAGGAACCGGCTGAAATTGCATAGCGTTTCTGCCACTGATTCCACTGATTTTTTTCCTTTTGTATTTTTTGCCATAGGTCCATCTCTCCTAAGCTTCCTTTGTCTAATACTTTTATGATAGCTTTCGACACTTCTTTCGTCAATCTTTTCTCATTCCCGCCGGCCCTGCTCCCGCTGCCGGTCATACATGCGGGCCAGGCTGTGATAAGTCTCATAGATGAGCACAAATCCCAATGGCCCCTTGATAATCCCCCAGACGCCAAACAGCCGGATTCCCGCATACAGTGACACCAATACGGCTATGGGTGACACTCCTATTTTCCTGCCGATGAGACGAGGCTCCATGATTTCCCGCAGGAAAATACAGACCACATACAATACACCGCAGACGATGGCTCTTCCCCAATTTCCTTCCAGAATCTGAAAAATTCCCAGCGGCACCAACACGATGCCCGTTCCGATAAAAGGCAGGGCATCTAAAATCCCTGCAAGGATTCCCCACAAAATACCGTGCTTTATTCCGGCGATTCCCAGTGTTGCCGCAGCTGTCATGGCAATCGTGGTCATAATGATCCCCTGTGCCTTTACAAAAGTGGCGATGTAGCGGACGATGCCACAGATCACCTCCAACAATACATGACAGGCCTCCTGATCCAGCAGACGGTTCATAATACCGTCATAGTCTTTCGCCAGCAGCACCGAAGCGATCAAAAACGTCACCAGAAATCCTCCCAGCTCCGCGAACCACTGCACATACTGCATAGACTGGGAAAGCATTCCCGGCAGAATATTTTCTTCCAGTGAATCCAGCCCCTCCTGTAATCTGCCACTGACCGTATTTTCCAGATACGCAGTGTCCACACCAATAATCTCTCCCACGCTGCGGCACAGCCCCCGGACGGCTTCCAGCCACTCCTGCTCCCGCAGTTCCAGATTGCCGATCCATACCGGCAGGCTGCCCAGCATCCAGGACACCAGAATCCAGAGTAACCCCACCAGCAACACCGTCGCCACGATCAGAAGCACTATGGCGCTGAGGGGTCTGGGAAAATGCAGACGCTGATTCATCCGCTTCATCATTGGCCCAAAAATTGTGACAAACAGCATGGCCAACAGTACCGGTGCCGACAGAGGTGTCAGATATTGCAGAAAAAAATAGACTGCTCCCGTTACCAGGAGCAGTACTATCATCTTTTTTCCTATAATGTTTTTGCCAAATTCTCCCCAGTCCATGCCGCACACTTCCTTTTTGGAATTAGTGTGTGCCGGACAGGCTTTTTTATCCTTCGAAAATATCCTCCGAAGGAATTTTTGTAAATTTTTCAAATGCAGGATTCTGCGGTTTCACCCGGAATGACATCTTTTTGCCGTTGCCGGGATGGGTAAATTCCAGCGAATACGCACAAAGTGCCACGCCACGATATGCCGGACTCCCCGCCGTTCCGGCGACTGTAGTGTTCCCGTATTTGGTATCTCCCAACAACGGCCATCCCGCATGGGCAAACTGTATGCGGATCTGATGGAAACGCCCGGTTTCAATACAGACATCTGCCAGTGACAATGGCATAGGCTGGTCCAGCTTCTCCAAAATGCTATAGCGCAGTTTTGCGATCTTCGCATCCGGGAAATTCTTCTCCCTGCCGGTAACTGCCACAGCCACACTGCCTTCTTTCCGCAGATAATCCACAAGCTCCCCTTCTGCAACAGCAGGATATCCACAGAGTACTGCATAGTAATGTTTATTCAGTGTACCATCGGATAACTGTTTCGTCAGAGTTGCTGCCGCCTTTTTCTCTTTGGCAAATACCAGCACGCCCTCCACCGGCTGATCCAGCCTGTGGATCACCGCCAGATATGGCTCTCCTTTTCCCGGTCCCGGCCTCCCTGTGTCGGGAAGCTTTGCAAGATGGGATTTCAACTCGCTGACCACATCCGGTTGTCCGATCTTGGCGGACTGCACCGCCAGTCCCGCCGGTTTGCGGACAACCAAGATGCTCTTGTCTTCGTATACTATTTCTGTTCTCATATAAAATGTCCTTATCGTCGTGATCCGTTATCCCTTCCGCAGCCCCTTGGGATAATGATTTTTCATGATTCCGCCTGCCAGCTTCCCCCAACCAAGGCTACAGTCATCCACGCAGATCAGATACCAGCCCTTCTCGCCTTCCGCGGAAAAAGTCTGTCCCTTCAGATAGGCATATGCCTCCTCCACGGACAGATTCCATACATGCTTCACATCCTTCGGGCACAGCGCCAGTGCCAGCGCATGAGCCGGTTCGAAACGGTTCTTTTTCAGGGTTCCCAGGTGCAGTCCCGGACGCAGCACTTTCAGCCCCTTGACCCCTGGCATTCTCTCCGGCATACGGTACAGATTATCACCGAACGCCAGAAATCCTTCTCCCGCCGTACACAATCCCGCTTCCCCCATCAGCTTCTCCGAAAAAGTCTCTTTTGCAAAAGCAAAATATTCCGCCCAGTCCTTCGCAAGGTTCTTTGCGGGGATTCCTTTTTCTGTTCCCGTTGCGCACACCGGCTGATACCCCTCCGGAAGCTTTCCCTTCTTCTGCAATACCGCGGCGTAATGACCTTCTCCCTTCAGCTTATGGGGCCACAGGCGCAAGGTACCTTCGATTCCCGGCGCGGGATTCTCCACGCAACTCGGAATGCCGTCACAGCCCTCCGGGATCCCCAGTGCTTTTTTATCAATGGGAACGATCTCGAATTCCTCATGCTTTGCCAGAAAACGGCTGATGCTGCCTTCGTTTTCCGCAGGAGCAAAGGTGCAGGTAGAATATACCAGTGTGCCGCCGGGCACCAGCATCCGCGCAGCGCATTCCAGAATCCCGTCCTGTCTGTCCGCACAGAGCTGTACATTCTCCGGGCTCCACTCCTCGCAGGCCACCTCGTTTTTCCGGAACATTCCTTCTCCGGAACAGGGGGCATCCACCAGAATCCGGTCAAAGTATTCTTCAAAAATATCTGCCAGATGCTCCGGTGTCTCGTTCAGCACGCAGGCATTGCGGATTCCCATACGCTCCGCATTCTCTGACAGTATTTTCGCCCTCGCCGGGTGGATCTCATTCGTGACCAGCAGTCCCTCTCCCTCCATCGCTGATGCGATCTGGGTACTTTTCCCTCCGGGCGCAGCACATAGATCGAGGATCCGCTCTTCGGGCTGTGGTGACAGTAGTGTCACAGGTGCCATGGCACTGGGTTCCTGAATATAATAGAGCCCCGCTTCATGCCAGGGATGTTTCCCGGGTTGATCCTCTTTTGCGTAGTAATAGCCGTTCTCCGCCCAGGGAACCGGCTGCAAATGAAAGGTCTGTTGTATTTTTCCTTCTATGACAGTACTGTCATCTGTTCTCTCGGACTCTGCTCGCAGTTTCAAAGGATTCAGACGCAGTGCCTGATATTTTTCATGGTCAAAGCTTGCCAGGAACTCCTCGTATTCCGATCCCAAAAGTCCCTGCATTCTCTCTAAAAACGCCTGTGGAAGCATGGATCTCCTCCGTTTCTGTAATCTGTTCCCATTAACTGTATCACAGCTCCTATTCGGGGGCAATCATTTCTTGCCAACCGTAACCCGGGCAACTATAATATTTCCTGTAAGTGTTTGTATTGTTGTAGTTCTGAAAGAGTAACCCATTGTTTATATTTTTATTATTTTCATTAAGAAAAGAGGTTCCTATGTCTATCTTCAGAAAAACACTGAGCTGCGCCGTTCTGGCGGCTCTGAGTACCTGTGCACTGGCCGGCTGTGGCAAACAGGATGCAGCCAATGAAACCGCAGCGACCTCCTCTGAGGCACCTTCCGCTGCCATCACCGAGACCATCTCCGAAAGCACAACCGCTCCCGAACAGACATCCGTCCCCGAAACAGTCGAAGCCCAGCCTGCGGAAACTGAACCCCCATCTTCCGAAGCACTCTCCGTGGATGCCTCCACGCCCTACGGGCAACATGGCGCTCTCCATGTAGAAAACGGTAAGCTGACAGACGAAAACGGCAACACCGTTCAGCTTTACGGCATGTCCACCCACGGCATTGCCTGGTTCCCCCAGTATATCAATTATGATTCCTTCCGCACCCTACGGGACGACTGGAATACCAACTGTATCCGTTTCGCCATGTATACGGCGGAATACGGCGGCTATTGTGCCGATGGAGACAAAGAACAGCTGAAGCAGCTGGTAAGAGACGGTGTATCCTACGCCACAGAGCTTGGAA
>ERZ1026854.1844-NODE-1844-length-12770-cov-5.261974_pt1 | contig 12770 bp, 12 predicted proteins | sample MGYA00380157_ERZ1026854 | MGnify/ENA primary metagenome ERZ1026854 (study PRJEB33269, sample SAMEA4719793) | human gut metagenome | biome: human-associated habitat; feature: organic feature; material: feces | place: Cameroon | collected 2013-10 ...
AATCGAACCCGTGACCTCCGCCTTACCAAGGCGACGCTCTACCGACTGAGCCACAGCAGCACTTATATGAGAAGACATTTCTGCCGCTCACAGTTGATTATTTTATCAGAAACCCTCTCTGCTGTCAACAGGTATTTTTTCTTTTTTCATATTTTCGCGAAGCTTTCTGCAAACCATTTTTTATGATATTTTTCGCAGGAAATCTTTAAAAACCATTGTATTTATGATATGATTAACCTTTAAAGAATTATTCAGGAGGGAAATAGATGGAGAACGAGACCGTTTCTAAAAATTTTATTGAAAACATCATTGACAAGGACCTGGCCGAGGGTGTTTATGATACCGTACACACCCGCTTCCCACCGGAGCCTAATGGATACCTCCATATCGGACATGCCAAATCCATTCTTTTGAATTATGGACTTGCTCAGGAATACAATGGCAAGTTTAATATGCGTTTTGATGATACCAACCCTACCAAAGAAAAAAGTGAGTTTGTAGAATCTATTAAGGCTGACATTAAATGGCTTGGTGCCGATTGGGAGGACAGACTTTTCTTCGCTTCCGATTATTTCGGACAGATGTATGAAGCCGCTGTCAAACTGATCAAGAAGGGAAAAGCTTATGTCTGCGATCTGACTGCCGATGAAATCCGTCAGTACCGCGGAACCCTGACAGAGTCTGGTAAAGAAAGCCCATACCGCAACCGTTCTGTAGAAGAGAATCTTCAGCTTTTTGAAGAAATGAAAGAAGGCAAATACGCTGATGGCGAGAAAGTACTTCGTGCCAAAATCGATATGGCTTCTCCGAACATGAACATGCGTGACCCTGTTATCTACCGTGTCGCACATATGACACATCACAGAACAGGTGATACCTGGTGCATTTATCCAATGTATGACTTTGCTCATCCGATCGAAGATGCCATTGAAGGAATCACACATTCTATCTGTACACTGGAATTCGAAGATCACCGTCCGCTTTATGACTGGGTTGTTCGTGAACTGGAATACCCGCAGCCACCAAAGCAGATTGAATTTGCAAAGCTTTATCTGACCAACGTTGTAACCGGAAAGCGTTACATCAAGAAACTGGTCGAAGATGGAATCGTAGATGGCTGGGATGACCCGCGTCTTGTTTCTATTGCCGCACTTAGAAGAAGAGGCTTCACACCGGAATCTATCAAAATGTTCGTAGATCTCTGCGGTGTTTCCAAAGCAAACAGCTCTGTTGATTATGCAATGCTTGAGTACTGCATCCGTGAAGACCTGAAATTAAAACGTCCTCGTATGATGGCCGTTATGGATCCGATCAAACTTGTGATCGACAACTATCCGGAAGGACAGGTAGAATATCTGGAAGCTCCAAACAACATGGAAAATGAAGCTCTGGGAAGCCGTCAGATTCCATTCAGTGGTGAATTATACATTGAACGTGATGACTTCATGATCGATCCGCCTCGTAAATACAAGAGACTTTTTGTCGGCACAGAAGTTCGTCTCATGAATGCATATTTTGTAACATGTACAGGATATGAAGCAGATGATGACGGTACTGTACGCGTTGTACACTGTACTTATGATCCGGAAACAAAGGGCGGCAATGCTCCTGACGGACGCAAAGTCAAAGGAACCATCCACTGGGTGGAAGCATCCAATGCCAAAAAAGCAACTGTACGTCTTTACGAAAACATCGTAGATGAAGAAAAAGGTGTATACAACAAAGAAGACGGATCTCTGAATGTGAATCCAAACTCTCTTACTACCGTTACTGCTTATGTTGAGCCGGCACTTATGGAAGCCAAAGGCTATGACAGCTATCAGTTTGTAAGAAACGGATTCTTCTGTGCAGATATCCACGACTCCAAAGAAGGCGAACCGGTATTTAACCGCATCGTATCTCTGAAGAGTTCTTTCCGTCTTCCTAAATAAATAATGTATTTTCTGAAAAGCAGGTCTGAGTAAGCCTGCTTTTCTTTTTACTTTTTATGCTCTCCTCTATTACAAAAAGAGCCGCTGCTTTATAAAATGCATTGCATCTATAAAACAACAGCCCTTTTCAGAACAGCTTATTCTTCTGTTTTTTCTGCCTCTTCAGCAGCCTCTGCTTCTTCAGCTTCTTCTACTGCCTTCTCAACTGCTTCTTCCGGCTCATCCCAGGATGCAAAATCTTCTTTTGTTTCTTTCTTTTCTTCCGGTTCGGAAACTTCTTCTACGCTATCCTCTTCGAAATCATCATCAAAATCATCAAAATCGTCCAAAGAATCTCTTTTCAGTGCAAATGCTGCGATAGCACCTGCTGCTGCGGCTGCCACTGCTCCAACCGCTACAAGTCCCCAATATTTATTAATTTTTGCCATACTGTACTTCTCCTTTCGTACCATGTCATATTATTATCATTTTACTACTTCTGTTCCAAAAAAGGAAGTGAAAAGTTTCGCACCTTTCCCCGGATACGCTGCAATGCATTGTCAATCGATTTCGGGGTTTTCCCCATAATCTCTGCAATCTTTACATAACCATATCCTCTGAGATAATAATTCAGAACTTTATTTTCCATCGGGCTTAAAGCCTTTGCAATTTCAAGTTCCAGATTTCTGACACTTTCCTGATCGATCATAATAGTCTCAGGATCTTCTGACCAGGATCCTTCCAGATGTTCTGACTCATTTTCATCACTCAATGAAACATAGGAATTCAGCGGCAGATGTTTCTGACGATTAGAATACTGAACTGCACTGCAAAGCTGACGGTCAATACACAAATTGGCAAATGTCCGGAACGAAGTATCCCTGTCTGGCTGATAATTCTGAATTGCCTTAAAAAGTCCGATCATACCTTCCTGAATCAGATCATCGGTTTCGCCGCCGATCAGAAACATGGTTCTCGCCTTTTTACGAACAAATTCTTTATATTTTTCCATCAGATAATCAGAAATATCCGTCTCTCCCTGCCGCAATCTGAAAATCAGTTCCTCATCGCTGTACTGATCGTAACGGTTCATTTTTCGTCCCCTTATCCGGCACTGTTTGTTTTATTTTGCGGCTTTCACCAGTCGCTGTCTTACAATTTCGTAAGCAAGGACACCTGCTGCCACAGAAGCATTCAGAGAATCTATATCACCTTTCATCGGAATCGATGCTGTAAAATCACAGGCTTCTCTTACCAGACGGCTGACGCCCTCTCCCTCGTTTCCGATCACAAGTCCCATCGGTCCTGTCAGATCAAGATCATACATGGTTTCTCCACCCATATCTGCGCAGACAAACCAGATGCCTTTTTCTTTCAGCTCTTCAATTGTCTTTGCGATATTTGTTACCTTTGCCACCGGAGTATAATTAATCGCACCTGCTGATGTCTTGGCAACTGTAGATGTCAGACCCACAGCTCTTCTCTTCGGAATGATCACTCCATGCGCACCGGCAAGGTTTGCAGTACGGATGATTGCTCCGAGATTATGAGGGTCCTCCACATTATCTAAAAGAACAAGGAACGGTGGTTCTCCCTTTTCTTCTGCTCGCGCAAGAATTTCATCGACTGTACTGTATTCATAGGCAGCCACCTGGGCAATTACACCCTGATGTACTCTTGTTTCGCTGAGCTGATCCAGTCTTTCTTTTGTCACATAATTGATAATTGTATCCGTCTTACGTGCTTCTCTCGCGATCGTCCGCACCGGACCATCCTGACAGCCATCAAGAATAAAGAGCTTGTCTACACACTTGCCGGAGCGGAAAGCCTCCAGCACCGCATTGCGGCCTTCTATCTGTTCACTCATAATACATCCTCTCCGATTCCTCTACGGACCAGTTCAATCATCCGTGTATAATCCTCTTTTAAATACAAATATCCCATCAAAGCTTCAAATCCGGTTGCCCTGCGATAGTCTGCCATCGTTGCATGCTTCGCCATGGTCGGTGAATGTGCATTGCGGCCTCTGCGATAAACGCTCAGTTCTTCCGGTGTCAGTTCTTCCTCGATAACTTCCATGATTGCTGACTGCGCACCTGCCTTGACAAGACTGCTTGCTTTCTTATGGAGACGGTTCACCGGACAGTTTCCCTTCTTTACAAGAACCGTCCGGATAATCAGTTCATAAACAGCATCTCCGATATATGCCAGAGTAAGCGGAGAATAGCTCCGCAGATCCTGGTCTTCCAGATGAAACAGTTCTTTTAACTGCATCAGATTCGTTTCCATTTTACACCCTCACGAGTATCTTTAAGTTCAATTCCTTTGTCCAGAAGAATACCTCTGATCTCGTCAGCTCTTGCAAAATCTTTTGCTTTTCTGGCTGCCTGACGTTCTGCGATCAGATTTTCAATCTCTTCATCAAGAATTTCTTCTTTCTTGTCAAGATTCAGTCCAAGAACATCACACAGCTTTGTCATAACTTCAAGAGTATATCCTGCAAATTCCGCTGAACTTCCCTCCTGAACATTCGTATTTGCAAATTTAACAAGTTCAAAAACTGCCGCAAGTGCATCTGCAGTATTAAAGTCGTCATCCATGGCTTCTTCGAATTTTGTTACAAAAGCACTTTCTTCCTGCATCAGTTTCTTTTCTTCTTCTGTTGCATCCTGCACATCAGATGCCTGACGGTCGCGAAGTCTTGCTGCTGCTTCTGTAATTCTTTCCAGTGCATTCTTGGAGGATTCCATCAGATCCGCACTGAAATTAAGCGGACTTCTGTAATGTGCATTCAGCATAAAGAAACGAAGCACCTGAAGATCATACTGCTCACCGATTTCACGAACGGTACGGAAGTTTCCAAGAGATTTGGACATTTTACGGTTATCAATATTTAGGAATGCATTGTGCATCCAGTATTTTGCAAACGGAACACCATTGCAGCATTCACTCTGTGCGATCTCATTTTCATGATGCGGGAATACAAGGTCCTCGCCACCGGCATGAATATCAATCTCATCACCAAGATACTTCTTGGACATGACAGAACATTCAATGTGCCATCCCGGTCTTCCGTCGCACCATGGAGATTTCCAGTAAGGTTCTCCCTCTTTCTTAGGTTTCCAGAGTACGAAATCAAGCGGATCTTCCTTCTGATCCTCACCGGATACCTGCAGTGAACGAAATCCTGACTGCAGATCGTCCAGATTTTTATGAGAAAGCTTTCCATATTCTTTGAATTTTTTCACACGGAAATATACAGTTCCGTCTGCAACCGGATAAGCATAACCTTTATCGATCAGTGTCTGGATCATATCGATCATTCCATCGATTTCCTGTGTTGCAAGAGGATGTGTAGTAGCCGGTTTTACGTTCATACCAGCCATGTCCTTCTTACATTCTGCAATATAACGCTGTGAGATTTCTTCTGCACTTACGCCTTCTTCGATTGCTTTTTTGATGATCTTGTCATCTACGTCTGTAAAATTGGATACATAATTTACTTCATAGCCTTTGTACTCCAGGTAACGACGAACTGTATCAAAAATGATCATCGGTCTTGCGTTTCCGATATGAATCAGATTGTATACTGTCGGTCCGCACACATACATGCGTACCTTTCCCTCTTCCAGAGGTACAAATTCTTCTTTTCTGCGTGACATTGTGTTAAAAAGTTTCATGTCTCTTTCCTCCGATATATTACTTCACAGCAGGCTCAGTCCTGTTTTTCTGTAAGAAGACAGATTGCCTGAGATGCAATTCCCTCTCCTCTTCCGGTAAAACCAAGTCCTTCTTCTGTAGTCGCTTTTATATTAAGCTTTGATTCTGAAATTCCAAGCGCTTCCGCCATGTTCCTGCGCATCTGCGGAATATGCGGTGCCATCTTCGGTTTCTGTGCGATAACGGTAGCATCGATATTTCCTACCTCATATCCATTCTCACGAAGAAGCCCTGCCACATGAACAAGCAGTTTAATACTGGAAATCCCTTTATATGCCGGATCCGTATCCGGAAAATGCTTCCCGATATCTCCCAGTGCCGCAGCTCCAAGCAGCGCGTCCATAACTGCATGGATCAGCACATCTGCATCAGAATGTCCCAGAAGACCTTTTTCCCACGGGATATCCACACCGCCAAGAATCAGTTTGCGTCCTTCTGTCAGTTTATGAACATCATAGCCCATTCCAACTCTCATAATCAATCTCCTTCTGACTGACCGGCAAGTCCTGCCTGGATCAGTGCATACATCAGTTTTTCACAGGCGTCTTCCTCTCCCTGTGCGATCTGTGTCTCTGATATCCTTATTTCTGTCGGATATATTTTATTGTCATTCAGCCTCGACAGACCTGTCATATTCAGTTCTGCCGGCGCATTTGCAAAAATATCCGTATCTGCATATACGGCAATCGGTGCTTCTGCCTGTATCTTTCGCGCCTGACCATTCCATGTCATTGCTGCCATCTGTGATACAAATCTGCTGGCACTGGCTGCCGTGGGGACGGAAATAAAAGGAATTTTATACTGAAAAGCCACATATCTGCTGATGTCATGCACAGTTCCTGCCCCGACAGCAAGAATCAGATCAATATCATCATCCATATAGTTCTCAACAATTTCTATCGCATGCTGGTCTGCCTGAAGTTCCTCTGCATCCAGCACCAGAACCTGACAACGGTCAAAAATATCTTCCATAAGTTCTTCTGTTGCTTTGCATGTGTTGGTATCGCAGATCAGAAGCGGTGAAATATATTCTTTCAGAAATCCATCTGACATAGCTTCTTCAAGAGCATTCACTGCTCCCGGCTCAATTCGTATTTCCTTTATTTCATGGTGCATCTTCCCGTCCCCGCAAGGTCGGGCAAAGTCATCTGCATCGACTCGCATTTATTTCTCTCCTCCTGTATTCACTGTCATCTGCCATCATTCAGCACTGTCATGACAACAGACAAAAAACCTATTTTATTACAAGCTGTTATTATACATGATTTTAAGTAAAAAATCAACGAAAGCAGGCTCTTCCCTGTCACAGATTTAAATAGTTATACACCACTCTCGCAATACTTTTGATATTTGCGATCGCGTTCGAGCTGTTTTCTGACATGACACACAAAATATATGTAGTTTTTGTTCCATATACAATTGCAATATCATGCTGATCTTCATCCGTTTCTCCTGTTTTGTTGGCAATGGTCACTGCTTCACCGGTACCCGCCGGAATCTTGGATGTATTCTGCTGGTTCAGTAAAAGATTCAGCATCTCTTCGGACGCCTCCTTGCTGACACATTCTCCTCTGTATATCCGCTCCAGCAGTTTCCCACAGTCTGCGGTGGTTGTCTGGTTATGAGCCCCCAGCGTGATCAGTTTTGATGCCGAAGGATGAAGGGTACTCTGATAGCTGGTATCCGCATAGCCTTCCTTCTTCAGATATTCATTTACCTGCTCCGCTCCATCCAGAAAATCATGCTTTTCTGACTGCAGCCTGCCAAGCTCATTACAGGACTCATTATCGCTGACAGTGATCATATTCCACAAAAGCGAATCGACCTTATCTTTCACTTTCTGATCATCTGCCGTTGTTTTCATCAGTGCAGCTTCATTCTCCAGAACCGTATCCATATCTTCGTATGTTTTTGCCATAACAAATGCCTTGATCAGACTTGCGGAATACAACGGTGTATCATTCAAAACAAAATCCTCGTTTGTTTCGAGATCTTTTACATAGACACTCCACTCTCCAGTATACCCTTCCAGCATAGATTCCAGCTGTGGTTTCAGTGTATCCATTCCCAGATCGTCCAGCCCCGTTACCTTTCCGTTTTCATCCACCGGAAATCCATCCTCAGTCATGCCGGCTTCCTGAACCAGTGCTCCATTTGTCCCGCCAAAGTAATAAGTTCCGGAAAACGTCCTGCCATTTGATGTCATCTCAAGTTCATGTGTTCCTGGTTCCGTCACCATTCTGCCATTTTCATCAAAATAATAATAGCCATCATACGTTGTTCCATCAATTTTATAATCACTGATATAACGTACCTGCGGTGCTGCTGTCAGTTTTCCAAGATTATTTACCATATAATATCCGTCAAATACGGTTTCTTCGCTTTCGTCCCCGTTTTCTCCATCACTTTCATCTGGTTTTCCGGCACAGCTGAGTTTGGAAATTTTGACCATATGCGGACTTCCCGCCGCAAAACAGCCTGTTTCGTCATGATAATAAAATCCGTCCAGTATGGTTCCGTCAATCTCAAGATGGTCAAAATAATGAACCGCTGCTGCAGCATCTTTGCTTCCGTCTTCTTTCAGACAATAGAAGCCGTCACTTTTCAGAAGATATTTTCCGGAGCCATCCTTAAGAGGACGGATCTGTGCTTCATCTGTCACCGATACAAGACTGCTGGCTGCCACCGGTATCTGCACAGAAACACCTGTCAACAGCAGTACTGCACCTGCCGCCAGTAAACTCAATCTTTTTAAACTGTTTCCAGTTTTCATGCATTTCTCCTTTTATTATATATACGCATATTCCTGTTTTTTGTCCCTGGTACATCGAATATTAATTTTCGATGTACTAGAGTATACATGATAATTACTTTATGTCAAGCTGACTTTTTGTGATTTTTTCTGTCTTTTTCCAGAAGTCGCCGATTCTCTGTTCCACATTTTCCAGCACACAGATATCTGCATCCTTCCACTCTCTTGGAAAAAGAGCCCTGTATTCTCTGCCTGCAAATCTTTCATCCATCAAAAGTATCGTACCTTTGTCTTCCTTTGTACGTATCACTCTTCCTGCCGCCTGCAGAACTTTATTCATTCCCGGATAGCGATATGCATAATCAAAACCGCTTTCTCCTCTTGCATCATAATATTCTTTGAGTATCTCCCGCTCACAGTTTACCTGCGGAAGTCCTGTTCCCACAACAGCTGCCCCGATCAGACGCTTTCCGATCAGATCAATTCCTTCTGAAAAGATTCCTCCCATCACACAAAAACCAACCAGTGTCTCCTGGTTCTCCTCTGTAAATTCTTCAAGGAAGGATTCTCTCTCTTTTTCTGTCATGGCAGAATGCTGCATGATGCAACGCACCCAGCTTACCGAAAATTCCTCCTGGTAAACCTGACAGACATCCTCCATAAGTCTGTATGATGGAAAGAAGATCATATAATTACCTTTTTTCTGCCAGCTCATTCTCGCTATATATTCCGCAATCTTCCTGTATTCTTCGTACCCGCGTCTGGTATAACGACTGCTCACGTCGCGGCAGATCAGAAGACATCTGTGCTCCTGTTCAAACGGTGACTCTACATACATACCGAAGTTTTCACTTCTCGTACTCAGCATTCTCCTGTAATACTGCAGAGGAAGAAGCGTCGCAGAAAAAAACACCGTGCTTTTTCCTTTATCAAGACACTTCTGCAGATTTTCTGCCGGATTGACACAAAACAGTTTCATATAGAAATGACCATCTTCACCATATGCAGTATAGACCACATAATTTTCATCGATCAGATCTGAAATATTCAAAAAATCCCTCACGACAAAATAATAATCAAGAATTCCGTCCACCACTTCCTGGAATGGTGGTTCCTCAAGCAGCTGATCCATTTCCCCCTGTACCGAAAGAAGGCTGATTGGAAGAACACCTGCATTCTCCAGCACCTGCCAGGAATCACAGTTTTTCTTTAATTCCTTTAACTGTTTTTCTACTTTTCCAAGTTTTTTCCACAACTTCTGACTGTAGGGCTTTATGAATTTTCGAATCCGAACGGTATCCTCCAGAGAAATTGCCGCACTGTACATCTCCCTGCCCCGATCTACAAGATTGTGCGCTTCATCGATCAGAAACAGGTATTCACCTGATACATTTTCTCCAAAAAATCGTTTCAGATATACGTTTGGATCAAATACATAATTGTAATCACAGATCACCCCATCCATCCAGACTGCCAGATCCAGACTCATCTCAAACGGACATACCTGCCATTTTTCCGCGTGGTGCAGAATCGTTTCTCTGTCAAATGACTGTTCTGTTGTCCAGAGTTCATAGACTGCATCGTTGATCCTGTCATAATGTCCTTTCGCATACGGACATTTTTCCGGATCACAGTCCGGTTCCTCGCAGAAACACAGTTTCTCTTTTGCAGTGATCGTAACCACCTTAAAAAAAAGTCCTTTTTGTCTCAGAATCTCAAAGGCATCCTGCGCAACCGTCCTCGTGATCGTTCTTGCTGTCAGATAAAAAAGTGTTTCTGCCTTTCCTTCCCCAATAGAACGAACCGCCGGAAAAACAGCCGACATTGTTTTCCCGACACCTGTCGGCGCCTGAATAAAAATCTGTTCTTTTCTGGAAATCGCATGATAAATACCGGCAACCATTTCCCGCTGTCCCTTCCGGTATTCAAACGGAAACTCCAGTTGCTGCATGGACTGGTTGCGTTTTTTTCTCCATGCGATCTGATAGGCCAGCCACTTATGATAAGAATCTGTCAGTTCCTGATACCATTTTTTGAGTTCTTCTCTCGTAAGTGTTTCCCTGAACCGTCTGATCACTTCCGTATCCAGATGTGCATATGTCATCTGGACATCAATTTCGTCCATTTCATGTGCGTCCAGATAAATCCAGGCATAACAAAGAGCCTGTGCACGATGCACGGAAACCGGTTCTTCCATCAGTTCCGGATTTTTGTACACACCTTTGATCTCGTCTATACAGACTCTGTCATCCTGTGTAAAAATACCATCCGCGCGGCCTTCTACCCGCAGGATCAGATCCTCATATTCTGTATCTTTTTTTAATGAAACCTCTGCCTGATAATGGCTTCCCATCTGCTTCTGGATCTTGCGATGCAGACGGCTTCCTTTCAGCATTGCCTCTTTATCAGCTACTCCTCCGCCACTTTCAAGATCACCATTTCTCAATATAAACTCCACCAGATTTCGAACTGAAATCCGTATCACCGGTTTTTCCATGCTGCTCCTGCCATCCATAACGATTTTCCTTTATTTACGTCTGCGCCAGACTGTTCTGTGTCAGACACATAATTTCAGAAAAAGGCGCGTATCCCATTCAGGATATGCGCCTCAGTTTGCTGAACCTTCTTTACGCTACAGCAAATTTCTCTATTACTTTATTGAATCTCTTGCTTTCTCCATAACATCTTACTGTAAGTTCTCTGGTGAGATCCATGCTCAGAATACCCAGAAGAGATTTTGCATCAATAACAATTCTGTTATAGGAAATGTCGATGTCGAAATCACATTTTGCCGCCTCATTGACGAATTCCTTTACTTCCTCAGTCGCATTTAATCTGATCTGTTTTTCAACCATAGCTTCATCCTCCTGAATCTGATCACATCTGTGTCATAACAAAAATATCATAAATAGCCTTTACAGCTGCCTCAAAATCTCTATTTTCCACACCTATGATAATATTCAGCTCACTGGAACCCTGGTCGATCATTTTAACATTTACATGTGCATGTGCCAGCGCGGCGAATACACGACCTGCGGTACCTCTCTGTGACTTCATTCCACGTCCGACAACTGCGATCAGTGCCAGGTCAGACTCCATCTCTACGAAATCCGGCTGTACAGCACGATGAATGCCCGCAATTACCTGCTGTTCTTTTTCCTCAAATTCGTCCTGATGTACATAGACAGTCATAGTATCAATTCCTGATGGAACATGTTCAAAACTGATTCCCTGGTCTTCAAATACCTGAAGAACTTTTCTTCCGAATCCAATTTCGCTGTTCATCATGGATTTCTCAATATTGATTGAACAGAAGCCTTTCTTGCCGGCAATACCTGTGATCACGTATTTCGGCTTACGGCAGGTGCTCTCCACAATAAATGTTCCCTTGTCTTCCGGGCGGTTTGTATTACGGATATTGATCGGAATACCTTCTTTACGTACCGGGAAGATTGCATCTTCATGAAGTACGGTTGCACCCATATAAGAAAGCTCACGGAGTTCTCTGTATGTGATGGTCTCGATCACTGCCGGATTTTCAACAATTCTCGGGTCTGTTACAAGGAACCCGGATACATCTGTCCAGTTTTCATAGATATCTGCATGGATAGCCTTTGCTACCAGAGAACCAGTGACATCAGAACCACCTCTTGAGAAGGTTCTGACTGTTCCATCTTCCATACCACCATAAAATCCCGGAATAACGGCTCTTTCACACTTCTGCAGACGTTTGGACAACAATCTGTCTGTCTTGTCCGCATCAAAATTACCATTCTTATCAAAACGGATTACTGTTGCAGAATCAATAAACTCGTATCCAAGATATGCCGCCATAACTTTACCATTAAGAAATTCTCCTCGTGACGCTGCATATTCTTTTCCTGCCTGTGCTTTGAAATCTGCTTCGATCTGTTTGAATTCTTCTTCCAGAGAAAGATCCAGATTTAACCCCTTGATAATCTCATAGAAACGTTCCTTGATTTCTGCAAGAACATCGCTGAAATCCACACCTTCTTCAGCCTTGTCATAGCAGGCATATAAAAGGTCTGTAACTTTTGTGTCTGCGGAAAATCTTTTGCCCGGTGCAGACGGCACCACATAACGTCTGCTCTCCTCACTTCTGATGATATCTCCAACCTTCTGAAACTGTTCCGCATTGGCCAGAGAGCTTCCTCCGAATTTTACCACTTTTTTCATAATAATACTTCTCACCCTTCTGTTTTCTTGCTGCCGTACATTTTACTGACAGTAGCTTTGTCTTTTCAGTAAGAAAATCTTGTCTTTTATTTTATTGAAAAAAAAAGGGTTTTGCAAGTGTTTCTTTATAAAGTACATAACGTGTATCGGAAGGCTGGGATTCTGTTCGGCAGCCAAGATAGCAGATTCTT
>ERZ1026854.1846-NODE-1846-length-12766-cov-11.306191_pt1 | contig 12766 bp, 9 predicted proteins | sample MGYA00380157_ERZ1026854 | MGnify/ENA primary metagenome ERZ1026854 (study PRJEB33269, sample SAMEA4719793) | human gut metagenome | biome: human-associated habitat; feature: organic feature; material: feces | place: Cameroon | collected 2013-10 ...
CCTTTACCTTTGAAAACATATCTGCATAAGTCATATCAATTCTCCTTTTCGACCATCGGTCAGCTTGTTACTTAATTACAGTATCACTTTTTCGACTTACGGTCAATATAAATATTTTCACTTTCAAACTATTCTGATATTTTTTCATAAACTATCCAAACGTATAGTATCATTATCACCCAAACTAATTACCCCTGTAAAATTTCATGGAAGAATCACATGGATTGTGCTAATATATTAAAATAGACGTAACTAATAAAAGAGGAACCACTATGCCAAATTCCACCAGAGCAAATTCAGAAAAATACGATAAGATACTTGAAGCGCTAAGAACCCTTTTAGAAACAAAAAAAATATCCCAGATATCTGTAAGCGAAATCGCCCAGACAGCCGGGATAGGCAAGGGTAGCATATATTATTATTTTTCATCAAAGGAGGCTATCTTTGATGCGCTTATGGCAAAAAGCTACGAGGAGCCGCTTTCCACTGCAAAGGAGCTTGCAAAGCGCACCGATATCTCTCCGTTTGTGCGCATGGCGATGATATTTCAGGCGTGCCGCAACTCCTCTGCCGCCTTTTTAAAAATCCAGTCCGATGCCGGAAACGGTGTGCAGGAGAATGCATTTTTGCACAACAAATACATCAATTACCTGATTACCGAGCTAAAGCCGGTGACAGGTGAAATCATAAGGCAGGGAGCAGCTGACGGACTTATCGTGTGCCAACAGCCTGATGCTCTTGCAGAGATTGTGCTTCTTGTGCTCGTCGTAAAGCTTGACAATACACTGATTCCGTCCACAAAAGAAGAGACCGAACAGACTATCTCAGAGCTCATCTCGCTACTTGAGAAGGGCACTGATAATCCTGAAGGGTCTCTAAATTTCCTGCGTGTCTAAGGACACTATTTATGCTTTTTTCTAAAAAAATATTGGACTATTGCTGCCGGAATGATTCCTCCCGCTAAAATCATTCCTTTTGTAAGCGCCGGTGTTTTACGTACAACGTGCGGTGACCTTTCCTTACTGTATCCTACATATATAGGCTTTTCTTCTTTGTCTGTGTAGTCTGCCTTTATATATCCGATAGCGTTATCCCTATCTGGTACATATACCCTGATTATATTATCACGCATATCACCATTAAAAGCTTTATATGCTACCACTATCTCATAATCTGAGTGATGCGGCAGATACTCAAAAAAATACTGTCTATTATCAACGCACCATAACAAAAGCCATATTACAAATACCATAATAAGTGTTCTCATGTCTTCTTTTTCATTTGAATTTTCCATAATCAAACATGCCTCTATTTTCATTGTCTATAAACGTACTACGCCAACTCCGGCACTCTGTAGCCCGCCTCACTCATTGATTTTTCAAACTCATCCAGTGACATTCCAAGCTTCTCTGCTCCTCTGTTCACCGAATAGTCCCCATCCTGAACCGATAAAAATATTTCTGTACGTCGTCCGGTCTGAATGCCCGTCTCAATTCCAGTCTCAATGCCAGTCTTAATTCCAGCCTTCATACCTTCTCTTCTTTGTTCCTCACCATACTCTTTTGCATACTCTTTTGCATATTCCATTGCGTACTTTCTTACAGCTTCACTCATAGCACCACGTCCTTCCTTTTCTTTATAATAAGCCACTGCTTTTGACAATGTCTCACTTTCTATCTGCTCCGGCCTGCACTGGTGAAAATCTTTCATCATCCGGCCTATATCATCATTCCCTTCATACCTTCCATTTACATAGATGATATGTGAACCGTCTCCAAAGGCTTCACCCGTTTCATCAACACGCCTTTGAATGTGATAAAATGGCAGTCCTTTTCTGAACTTATCGTGATCATAAATAAAAATCACGCATGAATCCTTAATCTCCTTAAACTCCTGTCCTTCCTCCAGCATCCTCGCATCCATCATACTGCTGTGATATCTGGCTCGTCTGACATGCGAGCCCTCCGCATTAATCTGCACCTCGATATCAATATGCCTGCCATCGACATCTATTGCATGCACATCCAAGGTAATACACCGTCCGCCAATCATTGGGTTTTTTAATTCATCCTGCCCCCTGACGTCTATAACCTTAATATCACGCTCCATTATTACGCGAAGCAGCAGCTCCGTTGTCTCGATATTCTGCCCGAATACAAGACTCATCAGATTGTCATCAAACAGTGTCATTTTGTCAATCAATCCGTTGATGATTACATCGTTTTGACCATAATTACTGCCCAAAACCTCTTTTGTCTCTCCCGACATTATTCTCCTCCTGTTCAGTTGTGTGAGCAGGGAGAATATAATATCGCATGATACGAAATCGCTTATCAATATAAAGCATCCGCAACCCCAGTCCGCTTCATTCACATAAGGTTTTCTCAATCGACATATCCATTTTCCCTGCTATTGATAGGTAACTTAAAGCATTGAAAATTTCCATGTCTTTGTCGAAAAATACTAAGTGGTTCTACCCTCTTCAAAGTGATACGCACCGATGAAAATGTGTACTGTGGTGTCGCTCAACAGAAATATAATGCTTTGGCTTGATTGTAGCATTAAAACCTCAAAAGGGCAATAAAAATATCAGGCAAATTCCTATTAAAGAGAGGCAGCCGCGAAACCGCGGCTGCCTCTGAGGATAAATTTTACTAACAGGTTAGTGAATTGCGTATTTTTTATGCTGTTAAGCATATTCTACTGAGCTTTTCTTCTCTTTAAGCTGTATCCAACTGCACCTGCTCCGCCAAGAAGCATCAGTATAAGTACCATCATTGCAGGATTGTCATCGCCTGTTCTGGTTGCTTTATTCTGATTTACTGCCGGTTTTTTAGCCGGAGCTGCTGTCTGCTGTGCTGGTTTTTGTGGTGTAGCAGGTTTATTAATATCTGTCTTATCCTTGTCGCCCGGTTTAGTTTCTTGTGCCTGCTTCTCAACTACTGTGATAGTTGCCCTGGCTGTTCCGTTTGTGAATAAGAACTTCACTTCATGGTCTCCGACACTGAGTGAATCAAGGAACTCCTTTGTAAATGTGACAATTGTTGAGCCGCTCTTTACTGTATAGTATTTCGGATCAACTGTCTTTCCATCTACCATAACATCAAGGAAATACTCTACTTCACAGTTGACACGGATTGCATGAGCTTCATCCACTTTAAGCACGTGGGTGGTGTCTGCTCCCTCAAGGATATCGTACTCATTGAGTTTAAGCTTTTCTATACTCTCTGTCTTTGTAGCGCCACATGACTCACAGGTGTATGTCATCTCGCCCTCGTCTGTGTATGTTGGAGCCTTGGTCTGTACTCCGCCATCCCACTTGTGGCCTGTTGCTTCTTTTGTCTGCACATTTTCCTTGGCCTGTGCTTTAAAAGCTGTGCCGTTTTCGTTCTTGAAGCTTACTGTGTACTTTGTGCGCTCCGGCAGTGTACAGCTATTATTCTGTGTCACTTCTGCTTTTGATTTAGCTGTCTCTGTGTCAGTCTTGTCGCAGTATGTGCACTTTCTTGCAGCTGTACACTCTGTGTTGTCAGCGCTCCATGTGTATGTTGTATCGGAATATGTGTGGTCTGCTATAGTTAATTTGCCGTCAACAGTTGTTATTTCGTAGTTAGGATTAAACTCCGGTGATAAAGATACAACCTCAATTTTGTATACACCAGCACTTTCTCCCTCTTCAATACGCATAGCAATGTTTACAGGTTCAAATCCATCTACTAATCCATCAGCGGTATAATCAAATCTAGGATTTTTTTCTCCAACATGTTTTACCTTGTCATTAGCAGTAAGTGTGATTTTCTTAGGCTTTATAGTATATGTAAATGATTCATTTGAATTAATCCTGTAATTTCTATTATTAATATCTGCCTCTGCCTTGTGCTCTCCGCCTCTAAAACCACCATCATATACATTTACAATAACATTGAGTGTATCCCCTTCACAAATATCTTTTGCATCAACTGTAGCTGTTGGTTTTTGTTCCTTACCATTAAATGTAAAATCCGGTGTTGTCCATTTAATGTCTACGAGCTTTGGACTTATAGTAAAGTTAGCATATGCCACAGCAGCAAAATTATCATCATCCTCTGCCACAGATACTCTAAGTGTATATTCTCCAGCCGCTTTTGGCACGTCTGTTGTATAAGTATTCTCAGGCTCTCCATAATTCTGGAACTCAAATTTTACTTTGCCTTTATCTGTCGCATTAGTTGATTCAATTTTAGGCATTGCTACTGCTTTTCCATCATAAGTCTTATCAAGCTTTGTCTTGATAGTAACAGTTCCGTCATTCTTAACTTTTAGTGTTATTATGTCAGAAGCCAATGCGGTACCTTCTGCTTTTACTCTGACCTCATAATTTCCAGATTCGAGAGTTCCTGTATCTGTACCAAATACTTCTGTCCAATTACCTTTATCTGCCTTTTTGTACTCATACTTTTTATCAGATGCAAATCCGGTGATTTTACTATAATTACCAGTGACTGAATGTTTTGTTTCAACTTTTAGACCGGTTGGAGTGTCTGCTTTGGTTATGGTAATTGTCTGAGCATAAGATTCATCCTTATCCTCTGTTGCTTTTCTAATTACCTTAACTCCATTTGTTATATTAACACCATTTATATTTACAACAGAATCAGTTATTTTTTTCCAAGTAGCTCCACCATCTGTGCTGTATTGCATGGATGGATTTACGCTCATTAAAATACCGCTGTCCGGACCTGTAGCTTCGAATTCAGCATTTGGTGTCTCTGCCTTAGGTTTTACATATTTGGGTACTTCAATCTCGCAGATTGACGATATCAATTTATCAGGCTGTCCTTTATATCGCATCTCATATATTCCAGGTTTAACCGAAATTTCAGTCCTATCAGAAGGCCACTCTGTCCATTCGTCATCATTCTTAAGCCTATATTCAAGATTACTGCTTGAAGATAAAAGTTTTATATTACCATTTCCATTCCATGTATCAGGTGCACTTACACATGCTTTTGGAGCACTTTGTGTATTCTTATCTGTTATTGTAATATCAGCCTCTACACTACCTATTGGTGTTCCAGCAATTATAATTTTGCTATTATCAAATGATTTTATATAAAGACCTTTATTTGCTTTATATAAATTATCAAATTTAATTTTATCTTCATTTGTAAAATAATGACTATCATCAGCTAAAAGGACAATATCCGTAATGAAACTCTCTTGCTCAACACTCTGCTCTAACTCGCCGGATTTTTCATCTAAACATACGCCTTTTGGTAGATTAACTTTCACCGTGTATTTCGGCAGTTCCACATTTCTCTTTAATACTACATTTCCTTTTGAATTTTTACCAATTTTATACTCTTCATCATCCGAGATAAAATACTTAGCATCTGCTACATCATCTGTAATTATTGCAGGAAACTTTGTAGATGCAACTGTAATACCAATTTTAGCCCCATCCTTCAAGTTCTTAGCATTAATCTGTTTTCTTTGAGCAATATAAAGATTGTTAGCATTATTGTTAGCATTATTGTCAATTATTGATGGTACGCCAGAAAGAGTCATAGTACATAATTGATTATAAACACCACCACCTGTATTTTTAGCAGTATTACCTGATATAGTTCCACCCGACAAAACTAAGTTAATCTCCGGATTTATTCCTTTATTTGAATTATCATCCTTTGGTAATCCCCAGATACCGCCTCCGTTATATGCTGAATTACGAGATATAGTACCTCCTGTCATTGTAAAACTAACTTTAGATACATGTTCTTCATTATTATCATAGTAACTTGTAGCATAACCTGCGACTCCACCTCCTCCACTTAATGCTTTAGTTGAAGTAACCTTATTATCAGTGATGCTTCCATCTGTCATTTGAAATATTGTGTTGTGCTGTGTCTCTGCATAATTATAAACACCACCGCCTCTGTACTGGCACGTATTCTTTGAGATGGTTCCTCCGGACATATAAATCTTACCATTGAAGTTAGCTACACCGCCGCCTTCTCCAAAAGTTTCATATTTGTCATCTTTTGCCACATTTTCACTGATTTTTCCGGCTGACATATTAAACGTACCGCTGTTACTCACACCTCCACCTGATCTTTCAGTTCTGTTTCCAGAAATTTCTCCACCTGTCATAGTGAACGTACTATTACTATCATCATTACGTACTCCTCCTCCAGCACCGCCACTTTTATTATTGCAGATTTTACCGCCTGAAAAGTTAAATTTCCAACTATTATAGACTCCCCCACCTCCGCTATAAGCTTGATTATCAGAAATAACCCCTCCATACATATTGAAAGTATCACTATTATAGACACCACCTCCAAAGCTTGATATATTAATCTTATTTGGATTTTTAGAATTATTCTTTATAGTACCGCCGTACATATTAAATGTTCCCCTATTATATATTCCGGCACCATAATCAACAGGTCTGTCATAAGAATAATCTGGTCCTACATATTGATTTTCAATCCAGCATTTATTGCTATCAACTGAACCACGCCAAAGGTTAAGAGTTCCGATATTATATATTCCTCTTCCGTTTTTCCCATCTGAATGTGTAATTGTACCAGTTTCACCTGCACTACAATCAGTTATTGTCAGTATCCCTTCTCTGCGAATGTTTATGGCAGCTGTATCAGAATCACATATAATGCTGTGTCCATTCAGACAAAGATTCACTTTACCATATACTTTCCATTCTGATGTAGTATGTATATCACCCTCCAGATAATAATAGCCCGATTCTATCGAATCATTAATTTCAGATAATGGCTGCCAGTTAATTGTATCATCATGTTCATGACTATACTCACCGGTTACGCAAATACAGTGATTTTTATGTGTACTCGGTATATCCTCCGCCCAAGTATTATCAGGCATTAGTCCTGCCACCATTGCAAGACTTAATAGAATAGCATACATTTTTTTCTTCATATTCCAGTACCTCCCTCGTATCTGTGCTTCGTTATATATTTCCATATCACATATACTTGTATTGATAGTACTAATTATACAACATTTTGTGCCTTACTTTGCCACAATGGTGCCAAATGTAGTTTTCAGGGTGTGAATTGCATGCGCTCAACCATAAATGTGCAAAAACGTGCAAAAACGCAAAAACAGCCGGACACATTTCTCACACATGTCTGACTGTTTTTTATCGCTTACTATTCAGTTTTATTGTAGCTATCCGCTAAATTTTCCTATAGTGGTACGCAAAGTATATATTGCCGGCGATTGCGGTGAGCGTCCACGAAATGACGTATATGAGATATAAGGACTGTAGTGTCTTAAAATACGCAAACACCGTGAGCAGCCATATAATCCTGAATACGACAGAGCCCATGACCACTATGATGGTTGGCATGACGCTTTTTCCGATACCCCTGGCGGCGGCTGTGGCATTGTCCATGAAGGCTGACACACAGTAGACGAATGCCATCACACCGATTCTGATCTGCCCATAGTGTATCACGGCATCATCACTCGTAAAAAGCAGTAGGAACGGTCTTTGAAATATAAACAGCGCCACTCCAAGCACCAGTCCCATCAGAAACGAGTATGCCAGGGTGATGAAAAATGTCCTAAGCACCCTTTCCTTTTTCCTCGCGCCCAGATTCTGCGCTATGAAGCTGGTACATGCGGTGTAAAATGCTGCCATCATGTCATAGATGAGCGAATCCGCATTGGTGGCGGCTGAATTGCCCTCCACGACCACATGGCTGAAGGAGTTGATGGATGTCTGGATACATATATTGGCTATGGCAAAGAGCGAGTACTGTATTGCTGCCGGCACTCCAATCCGAAGCACTGCTGCGGCGGCATCCCTGTCAATCGCTATATCCTTCATGCGCAGACCGTAGCTGCCGTATGTCTTCATGAGAAACCTGATGATGAGAGCCGCTGAGATGTACTGTGCTATGATGCTTGCGATGGCTACTCCTATCACTCCAAGGTCGCATACTATTACAAAGAACAGGTTGAGCACTATATTGATAATGCCGGAGATACTCAGGTATATGAGAGGCCTCTTTGTATCTCCCACTGCGCTCAGCACACCGTTACCGAAATTATAAAGCGCAAGCGCCGGCGAACCGCACAGGTATATCATCAGATACGCTGTGGCACCGTCTATCAGCTCGGGCTTTGTATTCATCGCCTCTAGCAGTGGCTTTGAAAAAACCAGACCTGCCACTAACAGTAAAAGTCCCGCTATAAAGCACAGAATGACCGATGTGTGGACTGTCTTATGCACCCTCTGGTAGTCCTCAGCTCCCATGTGCAGTGCCGTGACAGCATTGACACCGCCTCCCATACCAAGCAGGATGCCTGTTGTGAGTGTGATAATGATTGTCGTGGAACCTACCGAGCCGAGTGCTCTTGCACCTGCAAATTTTCCCACCACTGCCACATCCGTCATATTGAAAAATACCTGAAGCAGGTTTGAGAACATGAGCGGTATGGAATAAATCAGTATCTTCCTTGCAAGTGGTCCGTTCACCATATCCAGTTCTTTGGTCTGTATTGCTCTTGACTTCATTTTGCCCTCTTGTAAATCTATAATATATTCACACTGCCATGTGAACAGTACCCTAATTATAGATACGTTTTATTCTTTTTTCAAGACTGTTGTTTACGCTTTACAAAAAAGATTATATAATAAAGTTAAAAAGACTTAAGAGGTAAAAAATGTTTGAAATAGTAATCTGTGATGATGACGGTGCATGCCTTGAGCAGACCTGCCAGCTCGTGAACGACTGGAAGGCAGCTATCAGCACTCCCATCATTGTAAAGACAATGGAAAGCGGTGATAAGCTGCTTGAATACTGTGCCAAAAACAGGCCTGATGTGATTCTTCTGGATATCATGATGCCTCTCTTAAATGGCATGGATGCTGCAAGAGAGCTTCGCGAGCACAATCTGATATCGAAAATCATCTTTCTGACCACATCGCCTGAGTTTGCCATCGAATCCTATGACGTGGATGCTTCCGGCTATCTGCTAAAGCCTGTTGACAGAGAGAAGCTATATAAGCTTTTGGACAAATGCTTGTCTGCTGTGTCAAAGCCTGCCGATTCCATCGCAGTACATACTACATTTGGATATCAAAATGTGCTCATGCACCATATTGAGTTTATCGAGGCTCAGAATAAAAAGGTCAAATTGGCACTATACGACGGACAAAGGCTTGAAGCCATTGGCACACTTTCATATTATGAAAAGCTGCTCACTGTCGAAAAGGGCTTCTTCAAGTGCCACCGGAGCTATATTGTATACATGCCGGCTGTGGAGCATTTTTCAGCAACTGAGCTTGTCACAAAATCAGGTACCAAGATTTCCATTTCCAGAGGTCTTTCAAAGAGCTTTCAGGATGCCTATTTCTCCTATATGTTTAAGGAGTAGGCTTTATATCATGACAAAGGAATAATTATATGCTTAATTTTATCATGCACACTGTGAGATACATACTCACGCTCTACTTTGGAGTATTTGTCACTACATCTATAATAGGTATCAAAAACAATAAAAAAAATATACTGATATTAAACGCATTCTGTATCACAGATCTGCTTTTGGATCTCGTACTCATATGCTTTAAGGGCTCTGCAAGTGTGGTAAGTACATATCCTCTCGTGACGCATCTGCCGCTTTTGCTGATACTGATATTTGTTTTTCACCGAAGCTTACTCAAATCACTGCTTGCTGTCACAAGTGCCTACATGTGCTGTCAGATATGTAACTGGATGTCTATCATCGCAGAGTCGCTCGGCTATGAGAGCTGGATTGTCGATTTGACCTATATTGCCGGTATTTTCCTCACATACTTTATCGTATACAGGTTCATCGCCCCGGCACTGTCCGATATCTTTGCAAAGCCCGATGTGGAGCTCATACCTATATGCATCATGCCGTTTTTCTACTACATATTCGACTATGCGACAACAGTGTACACGAAGCTGCTTTACAGCGGCAGCCGCATAGTGGTCGAGTTTGTGCCATTTCTCATGTGCATCAGCTTTCTGACCTTCTGCGTGGTCTACTATCACTCGATTGAACGACAGCAGCAGATTGCCACACAGAATTATTTTATGCAGATAAAGCAGGCGCAGTTTGCCAAGGAAATCGAGAGCATGCAGCGCAATGAGAAAAATGTTTCTCTGCTGCGCCACGATATGAGGCACTTTCTGAATAATATAGCTGCCTTTATCGAAAACAATGAAGACGACAAGGCATTGGAATACATACACAGCATAGTTAAGGCAACCGAAAAAACCACCAGAAAACGCTTCTGTGCAAACGAAATAATCAACATCATTATCATGTCCCATGCCGACAGCTTTAAGGATAAGCATATCGATTTCAGGTATTCTATATCCGTTCCATCAAAGCTCCCCTTCTCAGACATAGACATGACAGCGATACTTCAGAATGCCCTGGAAAATGCCATGCATGCTGTCATGATGCTTGAGCCTGACAGGCGCTTTATCAGACTCTCCATCTCTGAGAAAAGCGGCAAGCTTTTGATTTCTGTTGAAAATCCTTATGCTGTAAGGCCTAAGCTCTTAAACGATATGCCTGTAGCGACAGAAAGAGGTCATGGACTTGGCACAAGAAGCATTCGACAGACAGCCGAGAGACTCGGTGGCAAATGCCAGTACAGTGTGACCGATACACTGTTTATTGTAAGAGTGATAATTTAGTTTATTCAAGTAAAACAGCCGGTGCATGACGCACCGGCTGTTTTGATTCATAGACCATATAATTCAAATTACAATTAGAAATCTGTAAGGTTTGCAGCTCTCTTCTCAAGGAATGCTCCCATTCCCTCTTTCTTATCGTTTGTATCATTTACAACACCGAAGAGGTTTGCTTCCATCTCAACAGCGTTCTTGATATCCATATCATATCCGTTGTTGATAGCAGCCTTTGCAACTGCGATTGCGTAGCTTCCCTTAGAGATGATCTTTGCAGCCATAGCCTTAGCTGTTGGCATAAGCTCCTCTTTTGCTACTACTTTATTAACGAGACCGATGCGGTATGCTTCAGCAGCGTCTACATTGTCGCATGTGAAGATCATTTCCTTAGCACGTCCCATTCCTACTAAACGAGCAAGTCTCTGTGTACCACCAAAGCCAGGGATGATTCCAAGACCTGTCTCAGGCTGTCCGAAAATTGCGTTCTCAGAAGCGATTCTGATATCACATGCCATAGAGATCTCACATCCTCCACCGAGTGCGAATCCATTGACAGCTGCGATTGTTACCTGACGCATATTCATAAGCTTGAAGAATGGCTCTGAAGCCTTGATTCCGAATGCTCTTGCCTGTGGTGCTGTGAAGTTAACCATCTCTGAGATGTCTGCTCCTGCTACGAATGACTTGAACTCGTTGCCCTTCTTGTCAGGACCACCTGTAAGGATAAGCACCTTAACATCGTCTCTTGCCTCGATCTCTGTTAATGCTACATTTAACTCGTCAAGAGTCTCACTGTTTAATGCATTAAGAGCAGCCGGTCTTGAGATTGCAAGTACCGCAATCTGATCTGCTACGTCAAGTGTTAAATTTTTGAACTCGCTCATTGTATAAATCCTCCTTAAAAAACCTATGTATAACCGACATTTCTGTCGTAATTTATAAAAAAATAGTAACACTTTGACAAATTTTTGTCAATGTCTGAACGGCCTTTTTCCATAATATTTATTGGGAATCATTATCTAAACAGAAATATCACGAACCATCTGCAGGCTGATAGTCTCAAGCAGCGTGAAGCACACTTTCACAAAATTGCAGGAGACAGTCTGCTTAACGCAAACTGCCTCCCGCTTTAGATATAATATAATCAAATTATTTAATTAAATTAAATCAAAACTCAAATTACATAAGTCCATGTGTCCTATTGTAAGCATTACAGATCATATTTGAGTTCTTGATAAGGATATGCATAGCGATGAATGGTCCGATTCCACAGATAAGTGTACCAAATATGCACCACATCAAAACAGTGGTTCCATTCTCCTGAATGCCAAGTCCGTATCTGCCTGCATTATTTGCCAGTCTGTTGCCCAGCTTATAGTACCAGTACCATGCATAGATACCGCATGTAATCATTGAAAGCAGGATAAATGCTACAAGTCCTGATGTATTCTCGCCATCTCCATCACATGCTACATTGACATCATGAGCCATCTTGTAGATGAAATAATAGCCATAAATACCACATGTGATAATAGACAGGATGATGTATGAGGCAAGACCTCTGTCATCCTTTAATCTCTCTCCCCTGTACGGTGGAGGAGTCTGACCACCATTGTTCTGGTAGCCTGTGTTGTACTGGCCGGCTCCGTTATTCTGGTAGCCCGCATTGTACTGGCCGGCTCCGTTATTCTGATAGCCTCCATTGTACTGGCCGGCTCCGTTATTCTGATAGCCTGCGTTCTGCTGGTTTGCATTGTTTCCTGTGAAGGACTGCTTCACCTCATCAAATGCACTTCCGAGCTCCTGCTCTGCTGCATTGAAAGCCTCTCCGGCTTTGTTTACAAAATCCTGTGCCTTTGAAACAGGCGCTCCGCAGGCTGGGCAGAATTTTGTTGAATCAGGAATTTCTTTTCCACATTTCTCGCAAAACATCTTCTTTCTCCTTTTCTATTTGCTGTTTATTACGCGGATGATACGAAACAGGATGTTGTTTTGCGGCTCAAAAACCACGATATCATCGCCTGACCATATCAATCTGCATATATAAACTATAGCAAACATAAGGATGA
>ERZ1026854.1848-NODE-1848-length-12764-cov-4.435361_pt1 | contig 12764 bp, 7 predicted proteins | sample MGYA00380157_ERZ1026854 | MGnify/ENA primary metagenome ERZ1026854 (study PRJEB33269, sample SAMEA4719793) | human gut metagenome | biome: human-associated habitat; feature: organic feature; material: feces | place: Cameroon | collected 2013-10 ...
ATATCTCCCTTCCGGTCACAGAAAATCCGGAAACGGCCGATGCCGCCCGTGTAGCTGCCGCCGCAAACGGGTATGACAGTTTCCACGAATCCCATTCTGCTCTGGCAACCCTGTTTCATAACCGGTTGAAAACATACCGGATATATGAGCATTATCATCTTTCCTTTGACTCGTCTGTTATGGGAACCTTTTTTGACAGCCGTTCTGAATGTGCTGCTGCCAAAAAAGCAGCTCTGGAAAAAGCATACAACGAAGCCCGCCGCTATATCTCTCCCGGAGATTCAAAATGTATCGCAAAAGCTGCAACCGAACATTACAGCAAGCAGATCCATGATGTATTTACTCCGGAGGTATTGGAAAAACTCCAGAAGCTCTGTGAAATCCGCAAGAAAACTTCGCTCTTTCAAAAGCTGCAGGAACAGATCAAACAAAGCAAAAAAGCACTCTCCTCTTTATTTGAAGCAGAGCTGCACGAAAATGCCGATTTCTATGCAATGTATCAATTTGATTACTTTATGGATCAGGTTGAAATGGAAGAACACGACAACCGGATTTCTGACGGAGGACTCCTGCGTGCCCTCGAAGCTCTGGCAGGCGGCAGTATCCAATACACGATCACCGATATTCACTCTGCCATCTCAGAAATGGAGGATGATATCAATGATCACGCAAATACCTTCTTTAATACCGCACAGTCAGAATATCAATACTACTGTCAGGAAATCGAAGAGCTTATTCAGGAAATCGGCAACGACTTCAGCAAGCGGAAAGAAGACGAATCCGTATCCGGTTATCTGCAGCGCCTGTGCAGGGAAGCGATCCGATAGAACGGTTCCAAGGGATACGATCACCTGGTTTCTATCATCCGCCATCATATGATGTTGGGGACAAAAGGTATTTTGCCCCCAACTGATGCCACAGATTGCTCCTGTTATGCTGTAATTTTCGACAGTATAACAGGAGGATAAAGGGTTCAGTTTTTTTCTGATTTCATCTCACGCTCAAATGCCTCACAGGATAAGCCTACCTCAGATGCAGCATCTGCTACGCTGAGAAGTCCCTTCCTGACTAACTGTACCAACATGTCCCTCTGTCCCAGTTCCCTGCCTTTCTGTTCTCTCGTCTTCATCATATCCTCTACTGCCTGACACACATTGACCACCTCCGTTTTCTCATCGATTGCAAAATCTGTATGGGTTATTGTCTCTATTACCCGGGCGGCTTCTACCTCCAGCTTCTTGAGGCGTTCATCCTCCTCCAGAAGCCTTGCCAGCCCCTTCTCATCCTTCGAATACTTTATATAGTTTAACACTTCCCGCAGACTTGATGCAAACTTTTTAAAGTCATTCTGGGATATTCTGCCGGGATCCAGCATATGCACCCGATAATCCTGTGCATATCTCCGTATTGTGTCATCCTGCACTGCCAACATTTCATGCAACGATGTAGGTCCATCCCATGGATCTGCTCCAAAATGTACCACCAGCGTAATCACCGGCTGCAGTCTGTCCTCTCTCGTAAAACCGGACAGAAACTCGGCACTGCTCATAGTTCCCTTATTTGAATTATTTCTATGATCAGAAGCTATTCGTGATACCTGCTCGGCATACTGCATTGCATCATAAACCATATTTTTTACCGGCATAGCATAATGAATATCTGTTTGGTTCTCTACTCCCAAAAGAATGTAAGCAGCCTTCGCTCCACTCATAACCGTAACATATTTCAAAATATCCCGATACTTCTGCACGCCCGTCCCCCTCTTGGGGATCCCTCCACCAAAAATATACATCATTTCTGCCGTATCCAGTTCCTTAAGCTCTGACGGTTTGATCACCTGTCTGCCATCATACAACAAAAAATTAAATGCATCTGCAAATACATGTGGCTCTCTCATATATTCTTTCGTAACAATATCTGCCTGTCCCATACCAATTTTCTCCTGTTATTCTGTGATTTTCGACAGTATAACAGGAGGGTAACGGGTTCGCAATATGAATTAGGTAAATGCCGCTTTGTACTAGGCAGATTACCGAAATTGCAGTGTAGAAAACGGCAATAGATCATTTTTTCCTAGTATCCCTCTGATCCGGTTCCCTTCCTTTTTCCCTCGCCTTCATCATATCCTCTACCGTCTATCCAATTCCTTTTATTGCACTTATTCCACCTGATGCTCCTCCCAAAAATCTTTCGTCCCTACAATATATAACAGCGTCCGGGCCCTCGTCCCGGCAAGATATATATACTGCGAAAACGTCTCACGTCGCAAAGCCTCTACATCACAAAGGATCACAACCTTCGCATCCAGCCCTTTAAAGCCCTGTATCGTTGCAAAGACAGGCACGGACGGGTCCGGTTTAAAATCATCCCGCAATTCATTCACCGCAAGCTTTAACGTTGCCAGTTTCGAATTTTGGTACTTTTTGGGCGACAAAAATGTAATGTCTCCGGGAGATACTTTTCCTTCTCTTAAAGTTTTCATTATCTCCTTAATCTTCCCACCAAAATCCTTTTCGTCCTCATAGGAAATCTTTCCTACCTCTTCCCCATTTTCCCGCATAAATTCCGCAAACGTCACACCACTTGCCTTTGCACTGTATGTACCGATCTGCACCGTATTTCTGCAATTTACAAATAAACGGAACTTTGTATGGGAATAGGACCGGAGTATGTCCATTCCGTCCTGATATTCCGGATTGTAAATATTCTGCTTCTCATCATAAAATACAGCCCATTTCCCGTGATCCAGCCCGCCTTTCAACAGACAGTCCAGAGAATACAAATATAACGGCTTTAAAATATCCTGTCCTTCATCCATGATCAACAGATCATACTGCATATCAGCCGCATCCGGATCTGTAGACTGCTTCTCACTGATATAATCATAAAATCTCTCCGGTAAAATCTGGGCAAAATACTTTTGGGGATCCTTTTGCAGCTCCTCCACATCCACCGGAACATATTCACCAAAAAGAGCATGAATGTTTACTACCTTTAACTGATCTGTCTCCGGCAGCGAACGCATTACATGATGTGCAAGATTTTTATTGTAAGTAAGGTAGAGAACTCTGGCCCCCTGCTCCAGCTGACGTCTCGCAAACTCTGCAGCCAGAAGAGTTTTGCCGGTGCCCGCTCCGCCTTCTACGATCAGATGATCATTCATCCCCAGCGCCTGCATAAGCTGCGCCTGCTCCTTGGTCAGACGCACCAGCTTCTGCTCCACCTGCTCCAAACGGTCGTTCAGGGAAGGAATAAAACAAAAGTCTGCCCGCAAAAACTGTACAACCTCACGGATATCCGACGGAGATAATTTGCTCGGCTCCCGGTGCTGTCTCTGCTGCCAGTAGTCAAACACCTGATTCATATACCCGGAAATATCCTCCGTCGTGCGGTCATAAATAATCTCCGGGATGATCTCCTGGGAATCAGAATGAAATGTAATGTCCGGAAATACCACACCACTGGCCATCAAAAGGTTTTTCATATGAGGATTTCCTTCAAAACGCTTCTTCAGGATATCACGCAGACTGAACATATTGCCTGTCACCTGCGCAAAAGGTCCCTCCGGCTTCACCCGTTCCGTCCCATACCGGTCAATAAAGGTCCATTGTCCGTCATGACATTCCACGCGTCCCCCTTTAATCTCCAGACAGGCAACGCCCCGCTCGCAAACCACCACAAAATCAATCTCTCCGTAAATCTTAGACCGGTGTCTGGGAAGCCCCAAAGAATGAAGCACATAGGCATTCTTTAAATTCAACTCCTGCAATACATCATACATTTTCCGTTCTGCATTGCTCTTGATCTCCTCACCCATATACGGGGGAATAAATGTAACCATTGACCAGTTCCTCCTGATGTAAAATATAAAATTTAGATAATGAGCCCCCCGGCAATCCTAAAGGCTTCCACTTTCTCTATACATTGCTTCCTTTTCTTCTTTGTTATTGTCCGCTTTTTTGCTTTCCATTTCTACGGAAACCACTTGTTTATATGCCTCTACAGCCTTTTTAAAACGTTCGTAAAACTCTTTTGACTTTTTTATGTCTACCGAAGCTATGGCATCGGAACCTTCATACTCCTTTATATAATACGTCACGAGTTTCATCGGAAGATTCTTTCTTTGATATAATAAAGTCAAAAACTGATAGTCCAGCATTGTTTTGTTTTCTTTGTTTTCCAACATGGGAATGATTTCCTGATACATCAATGGCATAGGAAAACAATACCTGCCATCAATATCGCTATTGTCTGCACATATTCCCGGAAGGCAGTCCGATGTGTTAAACTCTAATTTCAATCCATTCGCCGTCGTGTTTAATACACATGCATATAAATATTCATTTTGAGCAATCTCATCATAATCCGGATCTTCTTTTCTGACTGCCGCTAACTGCATCGTATATACATGGCGGACTCCCTGATCTACCCGTTGCGGTTCTTCTCCCTTGGAAACAAAAAACAACTGATATCTCTTGCCATTTTCAAACGTATCTCCGAATGCTTTTTCAACATCAATTTCCTTTGTCAGAAAAAAGATATCTCCTTTCCATTTTAGAGCTCCCGGCGTAATCCGGTGGCACTCCGGGGATATTGTATTCCATTCTAAACCATATAATATTCCGTCTGAATATGCGGAATAGTAATTTTCCACGGCATTCCTCGGATAATCATATAGATCCTGCAACATCTCCCGTGTCAGAATTTCTCCCGGAACAAAATTTAATGTTTTACGCTGCAATTGTATCGTTGATTCCTTCATAATATTTTCTCCTAATGCTTTCCGTCAAAGAAGCTTTTTGACGCGTCTTCAAAATTCTCATACTTCCACTCTAACCATGTATAAACATCGTCATTATTCTCGCCTTCTCTGCTCTTTTTTAAAACACCGATACGAATGCCATAACCGTCTTTTGATGGAACCCCAAACAAAATACGTGTTTCCATCCCCGGTTTATTCGATAAGTCAATTCCTTCTATCGTGTCAATAAAATTTATAATCGTCTCTTCAGAAGCTTTTGCCTGTTTTAATAAAACATCTTTTATCTGCTCTGTGGTTCTCTGCTCTTCTTTTGCAGAGCCTAATTTAAGCATAAAACTTCTTTCTTCTATCCCGTGGCTATTTAGCACGGAAAATTTAAATTCCTCTGCATTCGATAATATCTCAATCACTTGAATCTCATTTTCTTCTGTGTGATCATACAAACGAGTTTCTTCATATTCCCTTTTATATAACACATCATAGATCACCTTTGGCGGATTCGGAATGATAACAGGCTGAATTTCTCCACGCCGGCAATCCTGCATAAATTTTATGCTGCCTCTGACGCATTCCAATTTTAACTTTTCAGATTCCGTGTTTTCATTACTTTTTTCTCTTCTGGCAGCACGAAGTTTCTTTCCCGGAATATATTCCTTTAAGAGACTGGTAAACAGGGAAATCTTGCAGGATTGTCCGGAAAGTTTGTAATAATCATAATCCTCTACTTTCATTTCCTGATCCTGGAGCTGGTCATTCTCCAAAAGGCCACATAACAAGCCATAGATATCTCCGCAGATCACCCGATTGATTTCCTTAAAGGTAATACTGATGTCTTTCATTGGAGCATCCTGCCGTTCCAATCTTGAGTCTGTTTTTTTATAAATGAAATAGTTATCCTTATCACTTATTGTAATTTGTGGATCATAATCCTTATCGCTCTTGTTTCCAAAGCTTATACTAATTCTGCTGTCACTTTTGAAAAACTCAATTTTTATTTCTTCTGCCTTATGCCACAAATAATGGAAATTTCTCTTTACTTTTAACTTTGCTTTCTCCATATAATCATCACTATAGCAGGTTGGTATAATCTTTTCTGCTTTCTCATAATTTCCCTGAAATCTCGCATACACCTCATTTACCTGTTCTGAGTTATATTGTTTGGAGGAACTGCTGCTTTCCATAATATCTAATATTTCATTTTCGTCTTTATCGATCAGTTCAAAAATGTTTCCGCCATTTTCGAATTCGTCCGGACAGATTGCTGCAGCCATCTTTATTTTTAATATCTGCATAATACGATATGTAATATTGTTACCTCCAAAATTGGAATTCCCGTTAATAAACTGCGTTTCCAATTTGATTCTTCCGGCCTTTACGCCATCAACAGACTCCACCTTATATTTACAGCTTGCAAGATCTGTCGTGCCGCCTCCGCAATCCATGATCATAATACTTTTGTTTTTTAACGAATCGTCCTTTACATTAATTCCCTTCTGGTGGATTAATTGTGCAATCTCGCCATACACAATAGAAATCCCCTCGTCAATGGCTTCTTTGTCTTCTAAAATTTCTCTTCCCTGATCGCTGTATAATTTCTTTATTTCCTCTAAAAATTTCTGTTTTAACTTTACCGGTGCCGAGAAATGTAATTTTTTAAATTTCTTTTGAAAAAATCTTTCTGATTGCTCAATAACATAGTCCAGGTACGCTTTTATGATCGCACTTCTTTTTGCAGATACCTGATGTACTCCATCCGTTATGAGTTCCTCCTGATCCATAGCGCTAATCCATCTCTTTAATTCATAAAAGGAATCCGCTTTACATTCATAATGCATCTCCTCAATTTTTTTCTTGGCTTTGTAACCAAACAAAAATTTGACCGCATCTTTGTTCTCACAGTTTTCAACATAAACAAGCGTAGGTAAAAGCTTTGCATCCTTTCTGTTCGGTGTCTGTGTTACATCAATAAATTCCACGATTTCAATCTCATCGGCCACAGCATTGCGAATGCCATAGGAACCTGCCGTCGTATTGCTTGTACCAAAGTCAATACAAAGGGGACGGTCCATCTCCCATTCATAATCAGAGTAATAAATCTCCACATCGTCCATACGATATGTCTTATTTTCCTGGTTCTTGTCAAAAAATACCAGCTTAAATTTATTCAGTCCGTCTTGAATTCCCTTATAATCAATATTTTCCTGCTCCGGGAATAAAACATAATACTTCTTATTCTCTATCCTTTCCAGACATCCCAAAGCAATAATTTCGCTGAAATCTTTACTGAACAAAAGAATTTGGTTTTCGTTTAATTCCATGTCATCAGTAAACTCGATAATCCATTTATTCTGCTGGGATACAATGCTGTTTTTATACAACTTCCAATTAGAGGTCTTGTCATATTTGTCCTCTGTCACCATAGTAAAAGCATTAGATTTGTTGTGATATTCTTTGCGAACCTTTTCTAATGTCTGTTTTTCGCTGTCCTTTACTTTCAGAGTGTCAACACTCTTACGGGGAGCTGCAGCCTTTTTTGCCGGTTTGGAATCAGAATGGGTTTGTTCCGTTTTTTCCCCTTCCAGAATACATTTTTGATTTAATAAGATAATTTCTGCCTGATATTCCCTGACATCTCTCTGTTGTATGCCAATTTTCTTTAATAAACGACTCAGATATATATTCTTTTCGGGATTATCCCAATTTTTCAGCTTCTCACAGAGCTCTTCCATGCTCTTAATCTCATCTAAATTAGGATACTTTAATACCTCTTTGATCTGCTGTCTTGTGACTTCAATTTTATCTTGCGCTGCCATAATCTCTCCTCCTTATGCCTGCAGTAGATCATCTACTGCTTTTCCAAATGTTTCTGCCAATTCTGCCATATTTTCCATCATATAACAGTAATTCTCATCTGAAGCTATCTTCTGCAGATATGCTTTTTCTGCTTCCGCCACTCCGATTGTCGCAATTACGATTCCCTGGCTTTTCGCAGCTTCCGCTGCTTCCTGTGTCCATTTCCTATGATCCGGATCTCCATCCGTGATAAGTATAATGCCACGTCCATTTTGACTGTTACCATGATGCTTCAATTCCTTTATTGCGTTTTGTATCGCCGCATCCATAGCAGTTGACCCCGATGTTTTAAGACCATCAATAATTTTTCCAAGCTCTTCTGCATCATTTGTTAAATCGCACAAAATCTTTGCGAACGAATCAAAGGTTATAATACTCACGCGATGTACGGATAAATCAAGAATGGAATCCACAAGCTGATGACAGGCTTTTTTCGCATCCTGGATTCTGTTATCCCTGCTCATACTGGAAGATGCGTCCATCAACACACAAAAGTCCATAGGCTTGGCCTGTGTATCCGAAACCTCTTCCACAATCTCTCCCTTATGTAAAACTACCGTTGTTTTTTTATCTTCTTTTCCCTCTTCGTACGCTGTCACCTGTAATGTTCTGCTCAAATCGTAATCAAATTTGACTTTGATCTTTACTTGTCCCTTTGGCTTTGGCGTAATATCCTTCAATTCGAAGCTTCCGTAAAAATCAAAGTTATCAGATTCTTTCAAATCATCCGATACATCCTCATCTATTTTCTCATAAACCTTAATGATGACCCGGCTCTGATTATCTTTCATGGTACTATATATTTTTTCATATTCACAAGGATATTCCTTTCCTCTGGCTAATATCTCTGAATACTTTTTACCAACAACCTCAATTCCCATAGAGTGGGAAATAATATCCTGAAATTTACTCTGGGATGAATTCACGGAAAATCCGCTTTTGTCACTTGCGATAATCCCTGCGCCTTTGGCTACCTGAATATCCAGATCCTGTTCTGTAGATACCTTCTTTCCAAAAAAGTTTTCAACAATTTTCCTTACTTTCGGAATCCTGCCACTTCCTCCGACAAGATATACCTTGCCAATATCCGCAACTGACAAACCACTGTCTTTCATGGTTTTTTTAATATAATCCTGGATAGCCTCATATAATTCTTCACATATTTCATCAAACTCTTCTCTTGTGATTTCTTTATATAAATCATAACCATCAAACAGCTCTTCACAATCCGCTTCACATTCACTGCAATCGGAAAGCTCCTCTTTTACTTTTATTGCTTCCTGTCTGATCTTCGTATCCACGCTCCAATACTCATTATATTCCATATTCGAACCTTCAGAATCAAACAGATCACGTCCTGTCTCATTCTGAATAACTTCTTTCAGATAGGAAACTAAGCATCCGTCAAAAGTATCTCCGCCCAATTCTCTGGAGCCCCCGGTGGCAATCGTTTTATACTTGTCATCCTTCACCTCTAATATACTTACATCAAAGGTACCTCCACCTAAATCCACTACTGCAATGTTTTCATCCTGCAATTCATCTGAAACAGCTACTGCTGCAGCAACCGGCTCAACTATAATACGGAGCACTTCTAAACCGGCTCTTTCTCCTGCCTTTTTCGTCTCATCCGATTGATTGGCTGTAAAGTATGCAGGAATGGTAATGATCGCCTGAACAACATCATCTTCCTCTAATTCCAATTCTCTTCTTACTTCATCATGCACCTTTCTTAAAATTTTTTCAGCCACATCGGTAGGGGTATATTCCTTATCCCGGATGCCCCATTTTTCATCCTTTCCAATATAAGTTTTCGATGACCGAATACAATTCAACGGATCTTTCTTGCCTTTTTTCAACGCATTTTTTCCTATGATTTCTTTGCCATCTTCAGAAACATATAAAACCGATGGCATCTGTTTCTTTCCATCAATGTTAATAATGTCAATTCTTCCATTGCGATTGGTACTCACCAAAGTATTTGTTGTTCCTAAGTCAATTCCTACCTGTACTTTCTTCATTTTGTCACATTACTGCCAAAGCAGTATCTCCTTTCTGTAAACTTGTATAAAAACTGTCAGATTACTAAACCCCTAATTCTCTTTGATTATCTTTGGGAGCATCATCAGCACTGCCGATATCATCAGATTCTTCTAGTTCTTCCTGTTTCTCTTCTGCTGATACCTCTTCCTCCTCATCTGCAGCATTGTTTTCCTGTGGGGCCCACGCTACGCATTCTTCCTGCGGTATATTTTCTTCCGCATCATTTTCCTTTCCTGCCTCCTGCAGTCTTTGATTTTCCTGTTCCAAAGCATTTTTTTCATCTTTTAGTTTTTCATATTCTTTGTTTAATGCTTGATACTCTTCCGTTAGCTTTTCATATTCGTCTTTTTTTGCAAGATACATTTTTTCTTCTTCAAAATATTTCTTTTCAAATTCTTTCTTATTTGACTCCGCTGTTTCTTTTTCTTCCTTTATCCTTTCGATTTTTTCTTCCCACTCCCCTCTCTCCTTTGCTAATCCGGCCCTTTCTTCCTCCAGCTTTTCCTTTGTCTTCTCGGTTTCATCACGTTTGCCTTCATATTCCAGTACAATCTTTGATAACTCTGCAATGTTATCACTCCAGCCTTCATATTTCTTTTTCTGTTGATTGTACTTTTCTTCCCATTTTTTCAACTCTTCGTTTTTCTTCTGCAGCTCATTTTTTACGTTGTCTAATTGTACACAGGCAGACTCCTTTTCCCCCTGCAGGCACTGAATTACTTTCGACTGCTCCTCCACGATCCTTTCCATATCTGTAATCAGTTCGAAATACTCATCCATCTGGCTCGCCTGACTTTTCAGGCTTTCCTGCATCTTATGTGAAATCGCTTTTCCAATATCACATAACTGCTGTAATTCCTCTGTTTGATCATATTTATTTTCCATATATAATTCCTCACACTCCATAAACTAATTCTTCCGTACTGTCAATCACCGGTATCATCTCATCATTTTCTAATTCTCTATGAAAATACTGTATTTCCAATACATTTTTATGATTAAATCGAAAGCGATACAGCTCTTCCTTTCCTTTTTCAATGTCTTTCGGAATATTAAAATATCCCACATATACTTCTTTGTTATTCTCACTGCCGTCCGGTATCACCGTCTTGATTTCCTGATAAACATCTATTTTTCCGTAATCTTTTTCATTCAATAAAAGCTTCTTCGGAAACGAATAATTATCCGCCCCACTGTTTTTTTCCAGAGTAGCATATGGATCCTTCCCTTTTTTCGTATATATCTTAAAAGGAATTTCATCCTGAATACGCATTGGTAAATCCCCATGTAAAAACTGATTAAACCATGCCGCCCCGTAGGCAACAGAGGAAAATCTTCTGTCATCCGCCTCCGCCTCATCATTCCTCCGGAAAAGCTTCCCGCAGTTCTCTTTCTCTACTCCCTGCTCCTCAAGGAACTCTATAATACACTCTCTAAAATACGGGATTGCTGATGTTCCTCCTGCCAAAAACACATCTGTCAGATCTTCCGGTGCAATATCATCACTTTCCCAAAACAATTCCTCTAACATATTAAAGATCATATCTTTCCAATGATTTTGATCCAGCATATGATAAATATCCTTTGCCGTCACCTCAATATCTTCGTCATAATCCGGCTTTTCAAATGAAAATTCAATGTTCTTTGACTGTTTTTTTATTTCGTCGTGAAACATTTCATTTTTCAAATCTTCAATCTCTTCCATCACAGAATAACGATTTACCCGATTCCGAAATGCCTTATGGGCATCCTTTTTATCCTGATACAATACCGCCTGAAACATTTCTTTATTTTTATTAAATAAGATATCATTTAATATTTCATCATTGATCTCATTTCCTCCACGATCCACTCCGATTGCCGACTGCACCGATACCTCATACTGTCCCTCTTTCACGCCACAGGAGATCAGGCAAACATCCAGAGTTCCTCCACCAATGTCAAACATCAGTACATGATGAAGCCGTTCTTCCATTGCCTCAATACAATCCTGCATCAGATATACAAATGAGGCAAACGGTTCACTGATGATCTTTTTCACATGAAACCCGGCATCTTCTGCCGCTTTTCTGATGATGTTAATCTGATATTCCGAAAAAATAACAGGCACAGTAATGACTGCATCAATGCTTTCCTGAAGTTCTTCCGAAAATCTGTGATAGATATACTGCATAATATCTCCGGTTACATCCCCGGCAGATTTTATCTGTCCATCCGCAAGCATCTGCTTCCAATTTTTCTCCTGCAAATGTTCTTTAATATTTTCGATGTAATTGTTTTGCTCCTCCACCGATTTACAGCGATTGCGTCCTTTTGTCGCTTTATCTCCCAGCAGCAATTCATTATCTCTGTAAAAAACCTTATTGGCCGTTCCTTTTTTCAAGTCATTGGAAGTATTATCAATCCGAAAGTTTTTATAGCTTTCCCCTGCCCTTCGCACCACCTTGATATTGCACGTACCAAAATCAATTCCAACCAGTTCCATATGTCATATCCTCCCAGCAGCAGCCTTTATCATTTTCCTTTTCCGATCAAAAATGATCCTTCCACAATATAAGGGCACTTTCCATTTTCAGTCATATAATCCAGCTGATACGCCTTGGATGCCACTTCTAAAATTTCTCCATCCCGTTCCTTTTCAACATCTGTGTAATCACAATTTTCTGAAATATATGACAGCTCTTTATCCGTCACCTTAGATCCAACAACCAACGGAACAGAAAACATTCCAATCTGTGCCAGATAATTTTCAATGGCTTTCTCCACATCGGCACCACCTTTTATCTTCAAAATATTTCTTTCTAATATTTTGACCAATGGTGCAACCAATTCACTGCCAACCAATTTATCCTCTGATTGTTCTGATAACTTCTCCATCTCTTCCTTACATCTTGCCAGTCTCTTTTCATTTCTTTCCCTTTTTTTCGTATCTGTTATCAATACATTCAACTGTGCGAGAAGTTCACTACATCCACCGATCAGCTTTTTCAGCAAGTTTTTGTTCTGATCCGGGTCCATTCCAATAATAACCGGCTGCTCACTGCTTGCCGCCAGCTCTCTTGTCTCTGCCCTTTCTAATACCTGTCTCTTATACACATCTGACGCT
>ERZ1026854.1850-NODE-1850-length-12753-cov-10.873523_pt1 | contig 12753 bp, 15 predicted proteins | sample MGYA00380157_ERZ1026854 | MGnify/ENA primary metagenome ERZ1026854 (study PRJEB33269, sample SAMEA4719793) | human gut metagenome | biome: human-associated habitat; feature: organic feature; material: feces | place: Cameroon | collected 2013-10 ...
TCTCCACCTTCTCTGGGATTACATCTACTGCTGTTACATGATGGTGCTGAGACAACAAGGTTGCTATACTCAGACCTACGTAGCCTGTACCGGCTACTGCTACTTTTATATCTTTAAAATCTTTCATGCCGTGAAGTATGTTATTTTTCTTTTTTATTTGTATAAATCTACATTGATATCGAACGGACTATCAAAGTCCTTCAACATCGTATGCTTCGTATCTTTCTCTGAGAGATTGGCATGTTCTGTTGGGATTTTCCAATCAATACCGAGGGTGTCATCGAGAATGCTGATACCTCCATCTGCTTCAGGATGGTAAAAGTTATCACACTTGTACTGGAAGACGGCTGTTTCTGAGAGGACTACGAAACCATGGGCAAAGCCCTTAGGAATGAAAAACTGAACATGATTGTCTTCTGTCAGTTCTACAGCCACATGCTTGCCATAGGTTGGTGATCCTTTGCGGATATCTACTGCTACATCAAGGACTCTACCTTTTACGCAGCGTACCAGCTTGCTCTGGGTATATGGTGGGCGCTGGAAGTGCAGGCCTCGCATCACGCCATAGCTGCTCATAGACTCGTTGTCTTGGCAGAAGTGAACACTGTGTCCCAGGATTGGGGCAACCTTTTCTTCAAACTCTCGCTCGCTGAAGCTCTCGAAGAAGTAGCCACGAGCATCACGGAAGAGGCGTGGCTCTATAATGAGTACGCCTTCAATATCTGTTTTAATTATATTCATTGTTCTCTAATATTCTAAATTCTTTTTTAGTGTTTGATTTTTCTCTTCAAGTATTGAAAGGAGATACTTGCCATAGTCATTCTTCAGCATAGGCTGAGCATTCTCTCTCAATTGTTCTGCGGTAATCCATCCCTGGCGATATGCGATTCCTTCCAAACAAGCCACCTTCAAGCCCTGGCGCTTCTCCAGGACCTCAATAAAGGTGGATGCTTCAGAAAGGGAATCATGGGTTCCGGTATCAAGCCAGGCGAATCCTCTTGCCATGGTCTGAACCTTCAGCTGCTTATCCTTCAAGAACTCCTGGTTCACTGTTGTGATTTCCAACTCACCACGAGCGGATGGCTTGATATGCTTGGCTACTTCTACTACCTTGTTAGGATAGAAGTACAAGCCTACCACAGCATAGTTGCTCTTAGGATGCTCAGGCTTCTCCTCAATGCTTAAGCAATTGCCCTGCTCATCAAACTCAGCAACTCCATATCGTTCCGGATCACTTACACGATAGCCAAAAACGGTAGCCTTGTTGTTCTGCTCTGCATCTACTACTGCTTGATGCAGCATCTGATTTAATCCTGCACCATAGAAGATATTATCGCCTAATACGAGGCAAGCGGAATCATTACCAATGAATTTCTCTCCGATAATGAAGGCTTGGGCTAAGCCATCTGGTGATGGCTGCTCTGCATACTCAAACTTCACACCGAACTGGCTTCCATCGCCTAAGAGGCGCTTAAAACCTGGCAAATCAAATGGTGTTGAAATAATGAGTATCTCACGGATACCTGCCAACATCAATACTGATATTGGGTAATATATCATCGGCTTATCAAAGATAGGAATCAGCTGCTTGCTGATACCCTTTGTGATAGGATACAAGCGTGTACCACTACCACCTGCTAATACTATTCCTTTCATATAATTATTATTTATTGATCAATAACATGTTTCGAAAACCTACCCGTCCTTCCTTACCGTTAAGGAAGGCTCCACCTTTCTCACCAAGCCTCTCTTCCCTCAGGGACGAGAGGATGTAACCGCCCTCCGGTGCTCAGAACCGCTGCGCTATAAGGTTGGCGGACCATCAAAGGTCTTCGCCATATTGTGCGGGATGGAACCGCCTGGGGGCTTCAAAACAAAAAAAGCCTAACTCATTATCTTATATAACCCAGGATGTTCAATAATGACAGGACACCTTTTATGATTCTTATGGTATAACACAGAATACCAATCCTTGAAAAAGCTATCTACAAACAAATTAGGGTTATAATGATAATCTGCATCTCTCATTTTTGCCTCTTCATCTGACAGTTTCTTTATCTGTTCATCAAACTCCTGAAGAGAACTGAACTTTTTGCAATACACATAAGGCTCATCATAATAATCTTTTATTGAAGCCAAAGTCTCCAGCATGCCACGCTTATCTTCATAATAATGAAAATTATTGGCTATATGATAGTAGTTACCAATTTCCATCCCAAGTATAGAAGAAAAATACTCTTGCATAAAAGTGAAATTGAAAATGTTGACGGCACTTGCTCCCCAAAGCATATCGTTCGAGCGCATATAGACCGTTAAGTCTAACTTTCCAGTCATTCCATTACGCAAGAAATGGAGCAATCTTGTACACGGAATATCTTTGGTAACTTTCAAAATATCATCTACATCAAATTCATCTTTCATCGTATCATCAATATTGATAACAGCTCGACGAGTATTAATATCCTTACCGAAGCTATCAGCAACATACTTAAACTGATCAACCACATAAGCTTCTGATGATAATGATTTGGATATTTGATAATCCTGACGTTCTCCATCATAAGCTCGCAATCTTGGACCATAACCAGCCCTCATATACTGGCCATCATCAGAAAAATCCGACATATGAGCCAGGTAATGCGTGATAAAATTCATGTCATTTCTACCAGACGCTAACCAAAGTGATTCCGCATAGGGCAAACATACATTCCATTTACGTTCAGGAATAGTAACAAGCCTAGCTGTCGGTTCGGTTATCTTGAACATAAATGGTTCTGGCAACTCATAACATTTCATTCCACGAGTTTCACGAGCAACTCCATATTTAAGAAGAAGACGAGAAGAGTTTACCAAGAAATCATTAATTCCTTTATATTCGGCTGTGAACATAACTTATTTGTTTCCTTAACTTTCCATTTAGTAGGGAAGATATATTGTATCTTGTCACACGAAGGCTTATATTTTTGCTTGATACGCTTATTGCCAACCAGAAGCTCCGGCATCTTAGCCCTTAAAAACTTATCGGTTTCGCAAAAACAATTCTGCAAATCCAAGAGTGTGGGTTCATGACCTTTCAAGGGTCTGAACTCTACATAACCATATTTCTTTTGCAATTCCGTGAAATGCTCTTTTGTATATCTTATGGCATCTTCATAACTCTGACCATGGGATATAAAGCACTTGTCGATACCACGGATAGCTCCGATTCCTGCCACTACAAAAGTATTTTCATCAAAATTGATATAGGGTGAATAATTGAAGTCTATCGTATATTGATAAGCCAGGAAGCCTCCCAAGAAAGAACATCCTCTCAGTAACTGATAAATCTCTTCCAGAGAATGTGCTTTCAGTACTTTATCTATGATACCTTCTCCTATAACCTCTTCCTTCACCATCGTCAGCCATTTCTCATGCTTCGTTGTCAGATAGTCATAACGCTTATGGGAGCCTGTCATCATATAGGCATTATTGAATATCGGTGCATATCTCTGCCTTTCACTCAACAAAGCACTTATCTTCTTGACATCAAAGTGTTGGATGGTTATCTCACCAAAAGTTTGTTCAAGATACTCCCAGGTCTCAATCTTGTTGAAAATCTTGAAGACCAGTATGCGAAGAAGCATATCTTCTGGGCTATATCTTTCTACATTATTATATATGACATGGTGAAGAAGATATTGACTCACCCTATCACAAACCCGATATACATTGGTAAACTTGTATTCCCGAAGTATTGGGTCTTTGGTCAAAACCCTCCTTCCCTCGCATCTACGCCAGAACATATTCATCCGTTCCTGAATGAAATAGAAGTAATAGCGAAAGACTTCGTCGTTGGGAATGATTGGCTTATTCGATTCCATCATCGTAAATGTCTAACTTGGGAAGTTTAAATTCTTTCCAATTACATGGGTCTCCATGAATACCTACTGTATAGTTTGATTCAAGCCAAGAAACAAAATTCTTAATTAATTCTTCAGAGACCTCTTTATAACTATAGTTCCTTGATGTACAACAGATTGACAACAATTCTTTAGGAACTTTAGGGGCATTACATCCAAAATAAAAGAAATGACGTGAGTAAAGAACATTCTTTCCTTTTACATCACGTTTCAAATGCTTTTGATTCACGGAATTATCCTTTTGAGAATGAGCGCATGGTTCTTGTATGACAACGCCATCAACTCCAGTATGATATATATTATCACCATACATCTGAACCAGCGAACCATTTAAGACAGGCTTTTTAAAAGCATATTTAGAATCGTTCCAATATTCATCAAAAGACATCCAGCCATCAACTCTCATTGCATAAATAAGTTGATTAAGCATTTTCATCCTCTTACTACCTGTTCCTATAATCCAATCACCTACTGCAAGATTCTTATTTTTTCGTATATCACCTTTACATACTGCAAGAGTCATCACACCACCAAAAGGATTAGGAGCAAGCCCATAATCGTGATTTAATTTATATCTAAAACAATGCATTTCATCTAACATTTTATGTGAATGATATTATATATCGGTTGGGCTACCGCCCCACTTGGCTTTTCTGAAGCAGGACAATCTCCCTCTATCATATCAGCAAGTTTATCAGTAGAATTCCAGCCGATAATAGGTCCGCCATATCTTTTAAAAGCTTCAGGCAATTCTACAGAGTCCTTACAACCGTGCATATAGACACCTATAATCTTCTTGCCTTGCATATAAGCACTCCTTATTTCATAGTTTACCCATGGACGCTCATGAGTATGTTCTCCTATGAGAACAATAAAGGTTCCTGCCCATTTGATAAATCCACGAAGTTCTTTAGCTATTGTGGCATCCTTTACGGGATCCTTACGATAGTCACCTTTTTCAACAGAACTATTTCGAACCGTACATCCTCTATCTGTAAGTCGTTGCTTCAAACGATGAAGCTCATCATCGTCCTCGGAATAATGACTAATGAAAACATTATGAATGTCTGACATAATCATTATTTTTATAAGGTAACAGTAATTCTCTGAATATACTTATATAGGCATAGGAGTTTTCAAGCAACTCATTGTGCTCACCTATTTTCTTATATAATTCTATTGATGCGCCTCCAGTGCTTGCAAAAGCATAGAATTTGGCTTTAGGATACATAGAATGCAACATGTTATATTCATCTAAAATACCATTCATTCCACCTATAAAGATTGCACATTCCGTTTGATTTTCTGTAAACATCTGCTTACGCATCGCCATTACACTTTCTTGAACACTGCCATTCACTGCTTCTGTAAAATGCACATTATTAAAGTCTTGCACTTCTTTTGGAATATTTTCTCCAAATACCTTTGACTGATAAATATCAATCAATGGCATACCTTGCTTAATGTTTTGCATCGCTACATCCCATACAAGAGGAGTTATGGCAGGATGACCACCAAAATAAAACCTTATGCCATATTGTACACAAACGGTGGTAAATGCTATAATAGCTTCACGTATAGCGAATATATTTTCAGTTCCGAAAAACTCTCTTTCTGGAGTCGGGACACTTGCTGACAAGAATATCATAAGCTTATTTTGTTATGTTGTAAGATGTGATTGGCAATTGCATATTCAACCATTGTAAATATGATTCTATACCAGGACGACAATAACTACCATTGTATATTATCTTTTTTGCGTAAGTAGAGAATAAAGGAATCTTGTCAAACATAACCTTTAGATTATACAAGTCTGTACAAGAAGGTATTCTCGTTAAAGGATAAAAACATTCATGAGTAGTATCGCAACGTAAGAATAATCCTTGATTCACAATATTCATGCCATATTCTTGACACAAACCAGCAAATTCATCCAAAACATATTGACGTTTGAATTGATATGCCTTTATTCTATTTTGCTCCATTTTCTCAATAATATCTTCTATCAACTCAGTATTTACATTAGCCTCTTCACATGACAAATTGGTTTCAATATAATCACAGAATCTATGAAGATTCTTTCTTGCATCTACTTTAAATCGAATATCCAAAACAGGAATTCTTTCACGATTGGCTATATTAAACTCTTCCATACAGTATTCACTGCTATTGAAATCTGGGGAGTCTAAAAGTATAACAATCTCGGAATCTATTAATTCATGTCGTAAATGTTCTTGGAAATCCACTCCTTCAATGATTGTGTAGGAATCTAGAAACGGATTGTATTTTCGCTTTACCAATTCTTCGTATAATTTACGAGCTAGAAGTTCCAAATCTTTACGTCGATAAGATATAAAAACCTTTTTATTGGTATCAATCAATCCAAAATAAGAAGCAACCCAATTCTTCAAACGCAGAACAGCCTCTTTATCATCTTTCATAAGAAAAAGGCCATTGATAGCCTTGAACTCACTAGGAATGCATGTTTTGAAAGCATCAGGGAACATGGTTATCGGGAGCAATGCATGATGTTTGATTATATCATTAACTATTCCCTTAACATCATTTGAGAGAATAGAGTCTTTATCTGACTGACCGAAATACAGACACAAAAAAGGTCTATTCATATTTAGTTCGTTCAATTCAACTAAACTTAATCCAGGAAGACTCAGTACACCATGAGTTAGCTCTTTCTGGTTCCAAGGTGTTCCTAATAATACAACTTGACATTTCATAAGCATCTGATATTATTATCAATTAAAAGATACTGCGTTTATACATTCAATTTCTTTACATCCATCAAGATATTGAGGAATTTCTCTTGTTACCGCCTTTGGTTGATAAACATATATAGGTTTTTCCTTTTTTTTGAAATACATAATTTCTCGTTTTGTAGAACATGAATCAATACAATTATCTGTCATTACATATAGTAACCTACATGACTGATCCATACGCATATAAAGAGCGTTCCATGTATTACTGTCTTGATTCTTCCTGTTCAGCATTTCTCGGTCATTCACCCAATCTATATAAACAGTATAGCCTTGTGAATTTAGTGCTGTTTTTATCAGTAAGATCTCTTGTTTATCCATTGAACTATGTGACAAAAAGACATCAAAGTTTTGATAAAGAAGACTTTGATATTTTTGGATTAGCTCCAATAACGAAGTTGGGTTCTTCTGTATGTCAATCCTTTTGAGTTGCGACAAATGTTTTTTTCCTTTACGGCCTCTGCCCAGCCAAGGATGTTCACCCATCCTTTGCAGAGCATAAAAAGCCATCTGCCTCATATCACTGTTCTTTTCACATGCAGCGATTTTGTACAAAAACGAAATCGTTTCTGTACATTTAAATTGACCTGCCTCTAACACAATAAGATAACGAGCATTTATGTCTATAGTATGCTTTCTGCGAATATCAAAGTACGTTTTTATCAGTTTACTTACATAACCGGGGCAAACTTCTTGTATAAATACAAGATTGTTTGCTAATTTTTCTTTTCTCTTTTGAAGCTTCTTCTGCCCAGAACTAATTAACTGTTCTTTTCTTCGTACTTTTTCTTCTTCTAAAAGATGACTCTCATAATCGTTATTGTATGGGCAATGTTGGAGAAGATAACGTTGAGGATCGTAAAACTTAATAGTACGAAGCCCCTTTCTTTTCCTTCTATAATAGTCATTCTTTCTGATTTTGCAAAAAAATACAATGTCCTCCCATATATGAGGGAAACATTCTTTAAAAGCTTGAATATAGTCTATCTTTGAGCACTTATAAGGAAGAATTTCTTGTAATTTCTTTCTGCAAGCTTTCAAATGCAGATTCTTTAGAAATAGCTTTTCACGATAGTACTCTTTTCTGTAAAAAACTGACATAACACGAACGACATATTATTTACACCAGATGAATTAGCTCCTTCACCTTTATTCTCCCATAATCCGTTTCATCGCTGCCATCATACGGAGCTGCTTAGCTGTTGGTCCTTTCTGACCTTTCTCAGCCAAGTCGAGATAGAACTTGTAGTTGCTTGACAAAGCCTCACGCAGTTCATCAGGCATGAGCATGTGCCATTCCTGGGTTTCCTTATCCTCGTAGGTGGCTACCAAGTATAGCTTCTGAAGCTTGTACTGGGTCTTGCGTACCACATAAGTATTAGCATCGCCTTTTACAAATTCATCTACTATCTGGAGTTCCTGCTTGTTCAAACGGCTCAAAATCTCTATTGGATTATCCAACATCTCCTGGGCTATTCGCCTAGCTGTCTCATCTTTCTTCAAGTTGGGACTCACGTATAAATCGAGCTTGTCACATGCTTTCAGCATATTGACTTTCGTTGTACTATTGAGTAGCTGAACCAAGCGGATGCCATCAGCTGTGAAGTTCTTATTTGGAATTACAATCATAACATTATACTGTTTCTTGTCCCCATACAGCATAGTCTTTATGATAGACGAGGGTGCGGGAGCTACCTAAAAAGAAGGTTACTCCTGGCTTTATGGAGAAATAAGATTTCATGATTTTATATTTGGTTCCTCATTGCAGTATCGCTCTGCACTTGTCGCCACTCGAATGAGGAATATTATTTTTATTCTACTTTTGACAGGATAGGTTAAAGCTGGTACAGGACATTGCACGCTGATTTCGCAGATTCTGTCTTTGGCTTCAGAAATATGATGGTGTTAAATATTGTTTCTGAATTATCGCGATTTCCAGATTTTCAATCTAGATGGCTGCGAGGACCTAATTCTATCGAGTTTATATCGTATTCCATGCTCTTTGCAGAACGAATGACCTATAGTTGTACGACCGTAAGTCTGCAGTTGTACAACTATATAGGCTATGGTCGTACAACTCTGGAGCTATGGTTGTACAACTATAAGGTTCTTAGTTGTACAACTACAGAATTCTGATTTTTTGACGGAATCCGCAAATTTAGATAACATACTGATTTACTGACAATTACATTCCTTTTTCATATTTTCAATATTCTTGCCGAAATATTTTCGAATCAGAAATACTGGAATTTTAAAGAGTTTTCTCCAGGAATTTGTAAGAAATAATCCTTTTGAGTTTCAAAACCTCTCGAGCGGAAATGGAAATTCCATCCGCTCAAGAGGAATCATATTCTATATTCGTTTCATAAACCAAGCAATGACTTGATTTGCCTTATATACTACCACACATTACGAAACGCAAAGCATTTTATGGCAAATTACTTGATTGGCAAACCGTTTCCCTGTTGATGCTCCATCTCTTGAAGAGCCTTTTTTACGAGTTCTTTGCGGGGTGGGAATGCAGCTCTCATTACATTGGCCAGAGCCTGATTCAGCAATTTGAGCTCTTGATTTACATCTTCGGTCGTATTAAACTCAGTCCATACTGAAATCATTAAGTTGGAAAACATCTGTTGAACAGAACCGTAGGTCAAACTTTCGTCTGGCGGATCAGCATAAAGCTTTGCTAATGTTCTTCCATTGACGCCGAGTAAAACTGCGAACTTTCTCTGAGAAGGAATACCCCATCTTGTCTGAATTCGGCGAATCTCTTTTGCAGCTGTGGTTAACCAACTATCCGCCTTAACTTTTACGGATATTCGGTTCATTAGGCAAACGCAGATTGGTCTCTATTTTCTCATATTGACCCATCTTGTTGCCAACAAACCTTAATAATATCCTAAAAAGTGTAAACCATGCTGCACTCTATAGAGTACAGCACAGGAATTCCAAGATTATCTACTTTTGCAAGCGAAATCAGAATTGATTTTTTAATTCATATATATATAATAATGTATAAACTAAAGAATATGAAAGCAATGTATAAAAGCGAACTGGCTGCTTATGCCGGAGTGACAACCAGGACACTGAGAAGATGGCTGAAACCTTATCAGCAGCAACTGGCGGAACTTGGGATGAAACCAAAGGATCAGATCGTGAAACCTTCGGCCGTTAAGTTCATCTGCGAGACACTGTGTATCGATATATACCCATGACGGACAGGACGCTTTTGCAATGTTGTACCTTTGCAACGTCAATCAGAACAAACGGGATTGCTAATCTCTTTGAACTGACGATGACATAACTTGAGTATTAATCTTTTAAATGTTTTCAATCATGAGTAAGAGTTACAAAGTTTCAAAGAAGACCATGAACATGGGTCCTAAAGAGGGTAAAACCGTGTATAGCGTTCGCCCTTACAGTTACGGTACATTGACTACCAAGGATATTGCGAACCAAATCGCAATGGAGTCAACAGCTACTCCAGCAGATGTGATGGCGGTACTCGACCGCTATACCTACTACGTGAAGGAGAACCTGAAGAAGGGGTACGACATCGAGTTATTCGGCTTCGGCAAGCTCTATCTCCGTTTCCTCACCGGCAAGGCAGTGGAGAAGGAGAAGGATGCGACTGCCAAACTCGTGAAGAGTATCCTTCCTGCCTTCCGACCATCGTACTACCTCTTGAAAAACGGTAGCCGTGTTTACAACCTGATTCCTGATTCCATTGAACTCGTCAAGTATGGTGATGAGAAGAAGGACAAGCCTACTGGCGGTACTACCGATGAGGAGAAGAAGCCTACTACAGGCGACTCTACGAATGGCGGTGAGAACGCTGGTGGAGAGAACACTGGCGGCAGCGAAAACACTGGTGGCAGCGAGAATACTGGCGGTACAGGTTCAGAGAGCGGCGACAACGTAAATTTCTAAGCAGTAATGTTCAACCCTTTAAATTGATCCATGATGATGAATGATTCTAACAGTTTATAGTTTAAAGAGCCTATTATGATTAAAGATACATTTCCTATGAACATCGGGGAGGAGAAGGTACGCTCAGAGCGTACACTCCTCGCCGGAGTAGAAGACGGCAAGAACATGATATCTGCCGACTCTGTGAGATTTCTGGTGCTGCATTGCTCGGCTACCCGTCGCAATCAGGACTATAGTGTGGAACAGCTGAGACGTGACCATAAGGCACGTGGGTTTTATGATATCGGCTATCACTTCTACATCCGAAAAGATGGTACGATGACGCAACACCGCAAGCTGCTGGAGGTGGGTGCGCATGCCCGACCTTATAATAGATGCTCTATCGGCATCTGCTATGAGGGAGGTCTGGATGAGGAAGGCAAGCCTTGCGACACTCGTACACCTAAGCAGACTGAACGTATTATCGAATTGCTGTATAAGCTGCATAAGTTGTTTCCAAAAGCGAAGATTGTGGGACATCGTGACTTGCTAGGCACTACACCTAAGGAATGTCCTTGCCTTGATACCCATGCAGTATTCGGGTGGATAGAAGACCTTTAGTCCCTGCGGAAAATGTCTCGTGTATAAACCTTATCCTTTACGTTATCAAGGCAAGCGTCATAGCGGTTGGCTATAATCGCATGGAATAGTCAAGAGACCATATTCTCTATTCTATTTTCTGTAAGAAAGCTTTAGGAATATATCCTGTCGTAACAGCACACAGCCCCTTGATACTCACATAAAGCTTATGATCTTTTTTGATGCGGACGACATAGCCTTCCGCTCCTTTCAAAGGACCTTCAATGACTCGGAACTTGTCGCCTTTGGTAAACTTCGGATTATACTCATCGTAAAAATCCAGTCCTTCAACACCAGAAGTTGCGACTATATTGAAGATTTTCACTTCACGTTCTGAAATTTTTGAAGGTTCTTTCAGGTTCTCAGAATTCTTTCCACGATAGAGCATCACTTTATTGAGAAATCTGCGTTCAATCTCTTCGGCTTCTATTCTCGTAGAACGAAAAAGAATGAGAGATGGCATAATGGGAACTTCCTTCACCAGTCTCTTTTTCTTATTCTTGTCCCAATATTCTTGTTTCACATCATAAATGTGTTCTATCTCATTGGTAACGAAATAAGCTTTGATAGGCTTTCCTTTTCCAAAAAATATCTTGAATGCGTACCAACTCTTCTCGTTGTCTGGTTGTAACATTGTTTATTTTTTTCCATTTTGATCAGGATACAATTCTCATTCCCCCGTGTCGTGAAATCATGTTTCAAAACACTTGGCAAGAAAGGGTTGGTTAGTCTATTCCCGATACCGGAAACCTCTAATCACAGACGTACTCCTGACCCAAGAGCATGATAGTCTGCAACCCTTGGAATGATTAGCTATCCGATTCCTTTGTCTTAAAACCCTTCCCTAAATCACTCCATTTCTTCTGAATCTCTACATAAGAGACACAGAATCTCGTTGCAAAAATACGAAAAAAGTTGGAAACTAGCAAATTATGTATGTTAAAAATTTAATGTTCTTCTACGAAAATCAACAATTTTTCAGCAATCATTTTGATTGTAATCTGATAAGTCGTTGATAGAACGAATGTTTTCGGTTTTTCTGTGTCTCTTATGTAAAGATTCAGAAAAATTGGTTCATTTTGGTTCATTTTGGTTCATTTTGCAAAAACCCTCTTTTTATTCATTTTTACGGCTTATAGGACTGCCAGAATTTTAGCGTTGGCATCATCCACTTCTGAGCTTTTGATGGAGCGGAGATAGATTTGTGTGGTGATTTCGGAATGATGCCCCAATGCCTCGCTGATGACTGAGATTGGGATCTGGTTGTCTCTTGCTGCCGTTGCCCAGGAATGGCGGGCGACATAAAGGGTGAGTTTGCCCTTGATTCCTATCTTAACTCCTAACTTCCTGAGATGGTAGGAGATACGGGCTTCTGCATTGTGATACAGGCGTTTTTCATCTCGCATTTTGTCAATAGTTTTATCTAGTTTTTTGCTCCCTTCATCAACAAGGAAAGGGAAGAGATAAGGTGAGGTGACGGTCTGCGCCTGATACTTTTCCAATAACTCCTGCATCTCCTTCTCCCATCGGAT
>ERZ1026854.1852-NODE-1852-length-12744-cov-4.463472_pt1 | contig 12744 bp, 11 predicted proteins | sample MGYA00380157_ERZ1026854 | MGnify/ENA primary metagenome ERZ1026854 (study PRJEB33269, sample SAMEA4719793) | human gut metagenome | biome: human-associated habitat; feature: organic feature; material: feces | place: Cameroon | collected 2013-10 ...
GATGAGGTTATTACGATTGACAAGAAGGGCAAGGACAACAGCCTGTTGGCGTTGATGGCCTGTGCCCGCCGTCTGAGCAAGATGGACTTTGATGTGCTGATTAACCTGCATCCGAATGAGCGTTGCAGCTTTATTGATGCTTTTACCAAAGTGAAATTGCGTTGCGGTACAACGCACACCATGTTCAAACCGCTTTGGGATGTCTTTACTCCGCTTAATCGCAAAATCCATGCGGCAGATATGTATCTTGATGTACTTACACAACTTGGTGTGCAGAAGCTGGAGCATAACGGTCTGGAGATTTTCCCGAGCGAGGAATATCAGCAGCATGCGGATGAATTCTGGCGCGAGCACGGTGTGTTCGCTTCGGATAAGCTGGTAGGCTTTAATATCGGCAGTGCTGTTGTTACCAAGCGCTGGGCGCCGGAGCGCTTTGCTAAGGTAGCAGATATTCTTGCGGAAAAGGGCTATAAGCCTGTATTCTTTGGCGGCACGATGGACGAAGAAATGGTGCAGGAGGCCGTCAGCTTCATGAAGACGACGCCTGTGGTAGCAACCGGCAGCTTCCGTATCGGCGAGCTGGCAGCGGCAATGCGTCGCTGCAGTCTGATTATTACGAACGACAGCGGTCCGATGCATGTAGCTATCAGTCAGAAGGTGCCAATCGTGGCAATGTACGGTCCGTCCAGTCCGAAGTTGTACGGTCCTTATACCAAGGATGCAACGATTGTGACGGCGCTGCCGCCTTGTCCCGGCTGTGCGGATGGCATGAAGCATAAATGTGATGATATGCAATGTATGACACGTCTGACGGTGGAGCAGGTAGTGCAGGCTGCCGAGCAGATGCTGGAACAAAAGGAGAAATAAATTGAGTAAGCAAAGCATTATTACCGGTGAGGTTTTATTGCTGTGTGAAAGATTGGAGATGGCGCAGTTTATGCATGCCTATCTCCGGCATTTATTTAAGCAGGGTATCAGCTTGCCTAACATGCAGATTGTAAATTATCAGAGTATCGATAAGTTAGACTTGCTGACTAAACGCCTTATACAGCTGGAAGGCAGAGAAATAGTGCGCAAAGCAGTATTCTTTGCCGACGCGGCTGATGAGCGCGAACGCCGAATGCAGAAATTTTTTGCAGTGCGTGACAATACTTTCTTTAGAGAAGTGGAGTATTGCACGCATTTTTTCTTTCCCGGCAAAAAAGCTACCAAACGTTGGCAAAAAGGCTATCTTGAGGATATGCTGCTGCAATCGCTGCGACAGGAAAGCTCCGAATGCAGCGATTACTATAATCTTTATAATGTGAGTGCGGAATATCTGCAGACGGTAAATTGCTGCCGCGGGCGTGAGAACGGATTAATGAACTACAGCAGGCATTTATTGTATACATATTTCGCAGGCACCGACCGATATGTCGGCATGCGCTTGGGCGAGGCTGCCCTGGCAGGAGCCTTTGATTTGGAGCATCCGTGCTATGCGAGTCTTAAGGAATGCTTGCAAGGCTTAAACTAGAGCAGCAGAATGCGAGGTTATCAAAATTACTTAATTGATTTATTATATCGTGCTAAAGTGTTAGCTTTACAGGCTATCGTCCTTTCTGAATTTTGGAAAAGCAAATAAATATGTTATAATTAACAAACAAACTAAAAAAGGGGGAGCAACATTTATGTTCGGAGAAATTATTGGAGCAATCAGCAATTTTATGTATAGTTATTTGCTGATCATCATGCTCATCGGTGTAGGCCTGTACTACACTCTGCGTACTCGTCTGGTGCAGGTACGCATGTTTAAGGAAACTATTCGTGTTATTTTGGAGAAGCCTGTTGAATCCGGTGCGGTATCATCCTTCCAGGCTTTGATGGTATCTACTGCGTCCCGTGTAGGTACCGGTAATATTATCGGCATTTCCACAGCTATCTGCCTCGGTGGTTATGGTGCTGTGTTCTGGATGTGGGTTATTGCTGTTGTCGGCGGCGCTTCTGCTTTTATTGAAAGCACCCTGGCACAGATTTACAAGAAGCGTGGTCCGCACGGCAGCTACGGCGGCCCGGCTTATTACATCGAAGCTGCTTTGGGCAGCCGCGGTCTGGCAGTGCTCTTTGCTGTGGCTTTGATTGTAACCTATGGCTGTGGCTTTAATATGCTGTGCTCTTACAATCTGCAATCTACCTTTGCTGCTCTGAGCTTCTATAATCCGGATACTACTCCTTGGATTATCGGCGCTGTAGAAGCAGTGCTTGTAGGCTATTGTCTGCTGGGCGGCGGCAAGCGCGTTATCAAAGCAACCTCTACTCTGGTTCCTTTGATGGGCGTTATCTACATTTCCGTAGCATTTATCCTGACTATTATGCATATCAATCTGGTTCCTGGTGTTGTAGGCAGAATTTTTGCTGAAGCATTTGACTTCACTGCAATTTTCGGCGGCTTTGCCGGCAGCTGCATGATGTTCGGTATCAAACGCGGTCTGTACAGCAATGAAGCAGGTGTTGGTTCTGCGCCGAACGCTGCTGCTGCTGCTGACGTTTCTCACCCGGTTAAGCAAGGCCTGGTACAGATGCTGTCCGTATTTATTGATACCCTGCTGATTTGCACCGCTACCGCTTTCATGTGCCTGAGCTCTGGCATCGAGCCGACTAAAGAGCTTGCCGGTGCGCCTTATGTACAGGCAGCTCTGGCAGCAAGCATGGGCGATTATGCTAAGCTGTTTATTACTGTATCTATGGTACTGTTTGCCTTCACTACTCTGCTTGGCAACCTGTATTATGTAGATAATGCTTTCGCTTATGTTCTGAAGCATGTTCCCGGTAAAACCTTTACCCTTTGCTACCGCATTCTGGCTTGCGTACTGATTTTCATCGGTGCGGGCTCCAGCATGGGCACCATGTGGGATCTGGCAGATGTTACCATGGGCTTCATGGCAATTATCAACTTGCCGGTTATCTGCATTTTGGGCGGTCCTGCTCTGCGTGCGCTTGATGATTACACCGAGCAGCGCGATGCCGGTAAGAATCCTGAGTTTAAGGCCAGCAAGATTGGTCTGACTCAAAAGCTGGATTACTGGCAGGATTAATATTTGTTCGTTTGAGCTGTTACGAGATTTCGTAGCAGCTCTTTTTTGTTTATGACAAAAAAGAGATTATATATGATTCGCAATTCACATTCCGTTTTGTTCAGAGAAAAATTTTCCCGTGTCCGCAGGACATGACGCAACCGAGAAAATTTTTCTTTGCTACTAGCAGTATTTTCAGAATTAATGTAGAATAGATACGTAATAAAGCAATTTTTTGGTCAAGGTTGTTTTATGTCCTTTGCGAAGGAGGGAAAGACGATGATTTATAATTATTATCCTGGCTGTACGCTGTCAACGAAGGCGAAGCAGCTGGATATGGCAGCACGACGCTGTGCTGAGGTGTTGGGCTTTCCGCTGGTGGAGCTGCCGGAATGGCAATGCTGCGGCGCGGTTTACCCGATGGCGCCTGATGCTATTGCCGAGCGTCTGAGTGCGGTGCGTGCGCTTGTGGCAGCGCGTGAAAACGGCGGCGTTCTGGTGACGCTGTGCAGTGCGTGCTACCATGTCATCAAACGTGTGAATCACGATATGGCAACGAATGCGGAGATTCGCCAAAAGGTGAATAATTATCTGCAATTGGAAGAGCCTTATGCCGGTGAAACACGAGTTTTGCATTACCTGGAGGTTTTGCGTGATGAAATCGGTTGGGAAAAACTGGCACAGCTTGTGAGCCATCCTTTGAAGGAACGCAGGGTTGGCGCTTATTATGGCTGTTTGCTGCTTAGACCGGGAGCGGTTTTGGCCCTCGATGACGTAGAGAGTCCAACTGTTATGGAAGCATTTATTAAAGCCTTGGGTGCAGAGCCGATTATCTACAGCATGCGCAATGAATGCTGCGGCGGTTATCTGGCACTGAAGGATAAGGCGCAATGCGAAAAGCTCGTCAGCGATATTAAAAATAATGCTGCCGGCTGTGGTGCGCAGGAGCTGGTTACGGCCTGCCCGCTGTGTGCATATAACCTGACGGCCAATGGTGCCGCAGGCAGCCTGCCGACGCGCTACTTTACGGAGCTTCTTGCTGAAGCACTTGGTGTTGCGGAGAGCGAAGGAGGTGCATAATAATGGCTGTTGATGAAAAACAGTTAACAGAAGCTATTTTGCGCCTTGCTGCTACCGACGTGCGTCGTTGCATGCAATGCGGCCGCTGCAGTGCGAACTGTCCAGAGGGTTTTAAGATGGACCTTTTGCCCCACCGCGTAGTGTGGGATTTAAACAGTGGTCATGCGTCCGAGCTGCTGGAGGCTGACGCACCGTGGCAATGTCTGTCGTGCATGGCGTGTGAGGAGCGCTGCCCGCGCGGAGTAAGTCCTGCGCGCGTTATGGAGGCTTTGCGCCTGCTGCAGATTCGTCAGCAGGGTAACAACAAGCTGCCTGCCGAAAGTGTGGAGCATTATCCGAGTGATATGCCGCAGCAGCTTTTGGTTGCAGCCTTTAGAAAATATAATAAATAGGGGGAAGCTACGTGCAAAAGATTGGTGTTTTTGTTTGTTGGTGTGGCAGCAACATCGCCGGCACGGTAGATGTTGCCCAGGTGGTAGAGACAGTGCGCCAAATTCCGGACGTTGCCTATGCCATCGATTATAAATATATGTGCTCCGAGCAAGGGCAGGAGCTGATTCGCAAGGCTGTGGCTGATTATAAGCTGGATAGAATTGTTGTCTGCAGCTGCTCGCCGCGCATGCATGAGGCAACCTTCCGCAAATGTGCGGAGGGCGTTGGCATCAATCCCTACATGGTGGAGATTGCCAATATCCGTGAGCAGTGCTCCTGGGTGCTGAAGGATAAGGCCGAAGCGACAGCGAAGGCGATTAAATTAGCTAAGGCAGCAATTGCCAAGGTGCGCTTTAACGGAGCGCTGAAGCCTGGCGAAAGCCAGGTAGTGAAGCGCGCACTGGTTATCGGCGGTGGTATCGCCGGTATTCAGACGGCGCTTGATATTGCGGAAGCAGGATATAAGGTTGATATTGTGGAGAAGGAGCCGACAATCGGCGGCCGTATGGCGCAGCTCGACAAAACCTTCCCGACACTCGACTGCTCTGCTTGCATCCTGACACCGAAGATGGTGGATGCGGCAAATCATGAAAATATTACGCTCTATACCTATAGCGAGGTAGAAAGCGTAAGCGGCTTTGTGGGTAATTTTGATGTGACAATCCGCAAAAAAGCACGCAGCGTGAAGGCTGATATGTGCAGCGGCTGCGGTATCTGTACCGAAAAATGTCCGTCCCGCAAAACTCCGAGCGAGTTTGACATGGGACTGAAAAACCGCGGCGCAATTTATATTCCCTTTGCGCAGGCTATTCCTAAGGTGCCTGTTATCGACCGCGAGGCCTGCATCAAGTTCAAAACCGGTAAATGCGGTATCTGCTCCAAGGTTTGTCCTGCGGGAGCTATTGATTACACGCAGACCGATGAGCTGATTACGGAAAAATACGGCGCGATTGTACTGGCAACGGGTTTTAAAACGCTGTCTCTCGACAAGTTCGGTGAATATGGCTACGGCGCCAGCAAGGATGTTATCACCTCGCTGGAGCTGGAGCGTCTGACGAACGCGGCAGGTCCGACCGAAGGTCATCTCGTTTGTCCGTCTACCGGCAAGGAGCCGAAGAAGGTTATCATTGTTTCCTGCGTGGGCTCGCGTGATGTGAGCGGTCGCGGCAAGAGCTACTGCAGTAAAATCTGCTGTATGTATAATGCCAAGCATGCGATGTATATCCGCGAAAAATATCCTGATGTTGATGTAACAGTATTTTATATAGATGTACGTACTCCGGGCAAGGGCTTTGACGAGTTCCAACGCCGTGCAGTGGAAGAATACGGCGTGCATTATGTACGCGGTCAGGTAGGCAAGGTTGTTGTTGACGGCGATGGCAGGCTGACAGTTTTTGCCAGCGATTTGAACAGCGGTCGCAAATTGATGCTGAATCCTGATTTAGTAGTGCTGGCGACGGCTGTGCAGCCTTCTCCCGATGCGCGTAAGCTGGCAACGATGCTGACTGCCAGCATTGATAACGATGACTTTTACGTAGAGGCGCATCCGAAGCTGCGTCCGGTTGAAAGTCCGACGGCAGGCATTTTCCTCAGCGGCATGTGCCAGGGACCGAAGGATATTCCGGAAACTGTTTCGCAGGCTGGTGCGGCAGCTGTCAAGGTTGTCGGCCTGCTGGCGAAGGACAAGCTGCTGACGAACCCCTGCACTGCGCAGTGCGATACGAGTATTTGCAGCGGCTGCCTGGCTTGCACGCATGTCTGCCCCTATGGCGCTATTACAGGCGAGAGCAAGCAGGTTATCACGAAGCTGGGCGTGCGCGAAACACGTACCGTTGCTGTGGTAAACAATGCTCTGTGTCAGGGTTGCGGTGCCTGCACGGTAGCTTGCCCCTGCGGTGCTATGGATTTGCAGGGCTTTACTAATCAACAAATTCTGGCAGAGGTGGATGCATTATGCTAGAGAAGAAAAATTTTGAACCGAAAATCGTGGCCTTCTGCTGTAACTGGTGCAGCTACGCCGGTGCTGACGGCGCCGGAACGGCCCGTAAGCATTATCCTGCTAATATCAAAATCATCAAGGTTCCCTGCTCCTGCAGAGTGAATCCGCTCTTTATCCTGCGCGCATTTCAGCGTGGCGCGGACGGTGTCATCATGTGCGGCTGCCACCCCGGTGATTGCCATTATTCGACGGGCAACTATTATGCGCGCCGTCGTATGACGCTGCTGCTCAGTATGCTTGATTATCTGGGCGTGGCCGGTGAACGCTTCCGTGTGGAATGGGTTAGTGCGGCCGAGGGCGCACGCTTCGCACAGGTGATGAACGATTTTGCCGAGCATATTGCGGCATTGGGTGAGAATGTAAAGTTGAGGGATTTGCGATGCAAAAAATAGAAAAGCTGCTGCAGAAGCGTGCAGCCGAACTGTTGGCAGAGGGCACAGTAGAGCGTGTGCTAGCCTGGCAGGCAGGCGAATTCTTTTACGATAACGCACCTGCTGCCGTAAGCAGTGCAGACGAATGTGACAAGCTCGTTTATAACGAGTTCTGCCCTGCCAATCTCTGCAAATATTTAATCGAAACAAGCCATGCAGGCAAGAAAACGGCAGTTTTCTTAAAGCCATGTGATACATACGGCGTAAACCAGCTGCTGAAGGATAACCGCATTAAGCGTGAGCTTGTTTACGCCATCGGCACACCCTGCAGCGGTATGCTGGATATCAACAAGATTAAGGCTGCCGGTGCTAAGGGTATCATCAGCGTGAGCGTAGACGGTGACGAGGTTGTTGTCAACACCGCTTACGGTGAAAAGCGTCTGGCAAAGGCTGACGTGCTGCTGAACAAATGCCTGATGTGCAAGGGCGCTGCTTATAAAATTGCGGACGAGGAGCTGGCTGAGCCGTTGCCTGTACCGCAGTTTACCGGTGATAAATTCGCCAAGGTCAAGGAGATTGAAGCAATGAGCGCTGAGGAGCGTTTTGCCTTCTGGCAAAGCGAGCTTTCCAAGTGCATCCGTTGCAATGCCTGCCGTGATATCTGCCCGGCATGCAGCTGTGAGCAATGCATTTTTGATAAGCCCGATACTCCGGTAGCAGGCAAGGCGTATGCTGACGAGGTCGAGGAGCAGATGTATCATATCATTCGCGCCTTCCACGTTGCCGGTCGCTGCACCGGCTGCGGCGAATGTGCGCGTGTTTGTCCGCAGGGAATTCATCTGGAGCTGCTGAACATGAAGTTTATGAAGGATATCAACAGCTTCTTCGGTCAGTATCAGGCCGGTGCGGACAGCGAAACGCCTGCACCGCAGGTAAGCTTCAAGCAGAATGATCCCGAGGCCAACAGTGCGGTAGAAGGGAGGGAGCAGCATGTATAAGATAGCAAAGGATAAGCTGCCAAAGTTATATGACGCCCTGCAAAATATCGGTACACTGCTGCTGCCCTGCAAGAATAAGAGCGGTCATGCGGACTTCGCACCGTATCGCGAGGATGCGGAGATTGCGCTGGATGCACCGCTGACAAACCGCAGCGCGAAGGATGTTTTCTTCCCGCAGGTAGAAAATCTGCTGACCTTTAAGACGAGCGGCAAGGAGCTGGCGCTGGAGCAGAATGTTCCGCCTGCCGGCGTGACGATTGTCATGGGCATGCGTGCCTGCGATGCGCGTAGCTTTAAGATTTTAGATAAGGTGTTATTGAAAGCACCAGTTGATACATATTACAAGACCAGACGCGAGCAATGCGTGCTCATCGGCTTAGGCTGCAGTGCTCCCGAAGAAACCTGCTTCTGCCATGCCTTTGGCATTGACGCAGGCGCTCCGGAGACGGATGTGCAGACCTGGCTGGTAGGCGAGGAGCTTTGCTGGCAGGCTGTGACAGCCAAGGGCGAGGAGCTGACAGCGAAGCTTGTCAGCGCCGGTGTGCTGGCGGAGGCAGCTGCGTATGCTGCGGCAGCGGTAAGCGAGCAGCAGGAGCAGACGCAGAAGATTTTGAGCGTACTGCCTTTGCATGATTTCAAGGTGAATGACGAGCTGACGAAGGATGAGCTGAAGGCTTTCCACAGTAAAATCTGGGAGCAGCTGGCTGCAGGCTGCCTGTCCTGCTGCACCTGCACCTATGTGTGCCCGACCTGTCATTGCTATGATATCCGTGATTATCAGGAAACAGAGGAGCGCACGCAGCGCTATCGCTGCTGGGACAGCTGCATGGCGAAGGACTTTACGCTGATGGCGCATGGAAGCCCGCGTAAGACGAAGGTGGAGCGCTTCCGCCAGCGTTATATGCATAAGCTGGTATATTTCCCGGAGAACAATGACGGTGAATATGCTTGCGTTGGCTGCGGACGCTGCCTGCAAAAGTGTCCGGTGCAGCTGAATATCGTCAAGGTTGCCAAGGCCTTGGAAAAAGCGGAGGTGAAGCAGGATGTGTAATTGTCAGGATACCTTGATTCCGCAGATTGGTGTGGTGACGGATATCTGCACGGAAACAGCCGATGTAAAAACCTTCCGCGTGGAGAAAATCGGCGGCGGTAAGCTGTTTGAGCATATGCCGGGACAATGCGCTATTCTTTCTGTTCCCGGTAAGGGTGAGGCGATTTTTTCCATTACCTCCTCTCCGACGAACGAAAAATATATGGAGTTCAGCATTAAACGCTGCGGCTCGATTACGAACTTTTTGCATTTTGATATTGAACCTGGTCAGCAGATTGCGGTGCGCGGACCTTACGGCAATCATTTCCCGGTTGAGGATAAATTGAAGGGCAAGGATTTGATTTTTATCGCCGGTGGCATTGGTTTGGCGCCGCTGCGCAGTGTAATCAATTATATGCTGGATAAGCGTGACGATTACGGCAGCATTGATGTTGTTTACGGCGCACGCAGTAAGGAAGATTTTGTGCGTTACGATGAGCTGACGAATGTGTGGCCGGCGCAAAAGGATACGCGCGTGCATCTGACGATTGACCGTGCGCAGGAGGGCTGGACTGGCAATGTTGGCTTTGTGCCGAATTTCCTGAAGGACCTGAAGTTTACACCGGATAAGACGGTGCTGCTATGCGGTCCGCCGATTATGATTAAGCTGTGTCTGGCGGCGTTGATTGAGATGGGCTTTGAGAAGAAGCAGGTTTATACGACGCTGGAGCTGCGTATGAAGTGCGGTGTGGGTAAGTGCGGTCGTTGTAATATCGGCAAGAAGTATGTGTGCAAGGACGGGCCGGTGTTTACTTGCGATGAGCTGGACGAAATGCCGGATGAATATTGATTCTTCGCAATTAAATATCGTTTAGCTCAGGAAAAATTTCTTAACGCAAATTTCGTGTGGATTCAAGACGAAGTGCCGCAAAACTCGCGCTATGCTTACATATTTTTCTATATTAGTTTGCTTATCGCTCAAACAGTTGCGACACTTCTGTGAATCCGGACACTCATTTACTAAAATTTTTATTCGCACCACGATATTATAATTGCTTATGTTGTGAGTCCTCTAGAGTTCTATTGCCTCATGAAATGAGGCCGGCATTGCCGCAGGCGATGACTGGGGGTGCCTGGTAGGCACTTCGCTTGTAGTTCTACAGACTTCAATTTATACATATACATTTTTTTGGAGAAGAAAATATAAGGAGCAAAAATATGGAAGAAATGGTAACTGTTTACCTGCTGGGCAAAAAGTACAGTGTCCCGGCAACCCTGACCATTATGGATGCCATGGAATATGCAGGCTTTAAGCTGGTGCGCGGCTGCGGCTGCCGCAGCGGCTTTTGCGGAGCCTGCGCAGTAATTTATCGTTTGAAGGGCAGCACGGAGCTGAAGGTTGTGCTTTCCTGCCAGACGAAGGTTGAGGAAGGCATGTGCGTAGGCAAGATTGATTCCTTCCCGATTAACAAGCGAACCTTTAATATCGAAGAGATTAAGGCAAGCGATAATATTGTCGGTCAGCTCTATCCGGAAATTTTCAGATGCATCGGCTGCAATGCCTGCACCAAGGGCTGTCCGCAGGGCCTGAATGTTATGCAGTATATTGCTTACGCTCAGCGCGGCGAATACGAGAAGGCAGCACATGCTTCCTTCGACTGCGTTGGCTGCAATATCTGCGCATCCCGCTGCCCGGCGCAAATCAGCCACAGTGCTGTCGGCCTGCTGTGCCGTCGTCTGACGGGCAAATATATTGCGCCGAAGTGCGAGCATCTGGCTCAGCGTGTTGCCGAAATTGAAAACGGCGATTATGTAACGCTGTTGGAAAAGCTGAAAAAAATGTCTTTGGACGAAATCAAAGACCTGTATAACAAGCGTGAGATTGAAAAATAAGGAGGTGCGGCAAGGTGAGTGCATTTACTGAAGATATGTTAAAATCTATGGCTAAGGTTGAAGCTACCCGTGCCCAACGTCTGCATGCTTCTATCGAACGCTTTACGGCAGAGGAGAAGGACGAGCTGCTGAAGGAGTTCCATCCGGACTACAGCTCCAAGGGCTTCAAGGTGCTGGAGGTTGGCTCGAACAAGGGACAGAAGGTGCCGGTAGAATTGGCTCAGCTGCTAGAGGGCAAAAGCCGCCTGCAGGATGTAGAGCTTGATTTGGAAAAAGTGGACTATGACGTTGATGTGCTGGTTATCGGTGGCGGCGGCGCCGGTGCTTCCGCTGCGCTGGAAGCACATAACGGCGGCGCTAATGTCCTCGTAGTTACAAAGCTGCGTATGGGCGATGCCAACACTATGATGGCCGAGGGCGGTATTCAGGCTGCGGATAAGGGCAACGATTCCCCGGCGCAGCATTATCTGGATGCTTTTGGCGGCGGTCACTACAAAAATATTCCCGAGCTGTTGGAAGAGCTGGTAACTAACGGACCGTTGGCGATTGACTGGCTGAGCAAGCTGGGCGTAATGTTCGATAAGGAGCAGGACGGCACTATGGTGACGACGCATGGCGGCGGTACGAGCCGTAAGCGTATGCATGCCTGCGCCGATTACACCGGTGCGGAGATCATGCGCGTGCTGCGTGACGAGGTGCAGAACCGCGGTATTCCGGTGCTGGAGTTTTCACCCGCAGTCGAGCTGCTGCTTGACGAGGAGGGCAAAACTGCCGGTGCGGTGCTGTGGGATTTTGATGCGCAGGAGTACAAGGTTGTACGCGCAAAATGCGTAATCATGGCAACCGGTGGTGCAGGAAGATTGCATTATCAGGGCTTCCCGACCTCTAACCATTATGGTGCGACTGCCGACGGTCTTGTTATGGCATACCGTGCCGGTACGCCGCTGATTTATGCGGATGCAATTCAATATCATCCGACGGGTGTTGCTTATCCGGCGCAGATTTATGGCGCGCTGGTTACCGAAAAGGTGCGCTCGATTGGTGCGCAGCTCGTAAACAGCGAGGGCGAAATCTTTATGCATCCGCTGGAAACTCGTGATGTGGCGGCTGCGTCCATCATCCGCGAGTGTACTGCTCGCGGTCAGGGCGTAAAGGCGCTCGATGGCGTGGCGCTGTGGCTTGATACGCCGCTGATTGAAATGCTGCATGGCGAAGGCACGATTGCCAAACGTATTCCGGGTATGTTGCGCATGTATGCTAAGTTCGGCATTGACCTGCGCAAGGAGCCGATTTTGATCTATCCGACGCTGCATTACCAAAACGGCGGTATCCTGATTGATAAGGATGCGGAAACCAAGCTGCCGGGACTGTTTGTTGCCGGTGAAGCTGTTGGCGGCATTCACGGTACCAACCGTCTGATGGGCAACAGCCTGCTGGATATCATCGTCTTTGGCCGCATTGCTGGTACTAAGGCTGCCGAAGCAGCGAAGTCTGTTAAGCTGGGCAAGCTGAGCCTGGAGCATGTACGTCGCTACGCTGAGGAAGAAAAGGCTGCCGGCGTGCAGGGCGAGCTGTCGCCGAAGCTGCTGCCGGTTTATACTCATGGCAGAGATGTAAGGTAAAAATAGAAGATAAATAAAAAACATACAACGGCAAACTTCACAGCTTGTTCGTTGTATGTTTTTGTTTTATATGCTAAAATATATTTTAAGACAACCGTGTTGCGGGCGCATCCAAGAAGCAAGTCCATAGGACGCTGCTGATTGGTATATGCGCGCCATGTGATAGTGTCCCAAGAGGCGTAGCCGATTGGATTGACACGAACCACTGCAGGGTGGCATTGCCGAAATTCTTCGGAATGGAGGTGATGTCTATGGTATATTTCAGTTTT
>ERZ1026854.1853-NODE-1853-length-12741-cov-7.357087_pt1 | contig 12741 bp, 12 predicted proteins | sample MGYA00380157_ERZ1026854 | MGnify/ENA primary metagenome ERZ1026854 (study PRJEB33269, sample SAMEA4719793) | human gut metagenome | biome: human-associated habitat; feature: organic feature; material: feces | place: Cameroon | collected 2013-10 ...
TCGAAAACAGTTCCAGAGATTTTTCCAGAATGCGCTGCTTGGTATCTTCCATTGTCCTTCGTCCTTTGCTAACTAATATTTGTTAGTTCTACTATAATCAAAAAAGTTTCCGTTGTCAAGAGCTTTTTCTGAAATACAACGGAAACTTGGTTATTACCGCAGGCCAACGGCGTCCATAATTGCTTCAATGCTTTCCACAGGCTGGTTTCCCCAGTTGTGTTCAACATCTTCCAGCCCAACCGAGGAAAGCAAGTCCTCTGCATCATCGCTTAAAAGTTTCTGGTAGGCATCATCCACAAGTGCCAACTTATCGGAAAAAGCGACTTGCTCATCGTTTCCTTTGTCCATAAGCCAGTTTACGGCAGCTTCCCGAATCTCAGCAGGGTCAAGACCTGTGTTCGTTCCCCAATCCAGCAGTTTTGCGGCGGCTTGCGCAGCTGTCATGTAAGAGTCTGCAGTGCCGATGCTTACAGTTTGGTTGATCTCGTCCAGAATGGGCAGCTCCCGCGCAGGAACATCGGATGAAGATTCAGCTGAAGCAGCAAGACTTTCCGCAGAAGAAGCAGCCGCCGCAGACATAGATGGAGCAGATGCCACAGACGAGGATGGTGAATTTTGAGAGCAGGCGCACAAAAGCACTGCCGCAAGGACGGATGCACAAATTACGCTCTTTTTCATGTTGAACTCCTTTCAACCGTGATAGTCTCCCGTAGCAGTATAGAAAGCGTCTTATGATGCAGGATTCCGGCGGTAAGCTGCAAAGGGACTCTTGACAACCAGCATTGCGACGACTATAGTATAGCTAACGAATGTTAGTTTGTCAAATGTTTTTTAAAAGGAGGTTTCCATGAAAGCAATGCAGAGCGATTGGTATAAAAAGATTTGGACGCTGGACGTTCAAAACCAATCATGGGTGGAAGACACGGTTCATCAAGTCGATTTCCTGATCGACAAGCTGAATCTTCGGGGAAATGAGAAGATTCTTGACCTTGCCTGTGGATTCGGGCGGCATTCTTTGGAATTGGCACGCCGAGGATTTGAAGTAACAGGTGTCGATATTACTCCGGCATATATCCAATATGCAGCGGAGCAAGCCCAGAAAGAGCACCTGAAAGCGACCTTTCTCTGTTCGGACATCCGGGAAGTTGCCTTTGAAAACGAGTTTGATGTGGTTCTGAATATGGCAGACGGAGCCATTGGCTATCTTGAAAATGACTCCGAGAACAACAAGATTTTTGCAATCATTGCAAGAGCCCTAAAACCCGGCGGCAGGCATTTCATGGATATTATGAATGCCGACTATGCCGACAGCCATTTTCCGTGCAAATTATGGGATGCCGGAGAAAATTGCCTGACTCTATCTAATTTTGAATGGAACGTCAAAACCAGAATGTTGCTCTATGGGCAGATAGATGTTCCTTACGGTGTGCCGCTTCCAAAACCCGATCTGCAGGAAGGAAATCCCATCCGACTGTATTCCCGAAAAGAGATCGAGCAAGTTTTCGCAGAGAACGGAATGTTTGTTCTGGAAAGTTTCGCCGATTTTGACGGAACACCATCCTCGGAAAATGGGATACAACTCATGGTTCTATCGCAAAAAATTATTTCAGACAGACGCAAGACGCAGTGCTGACCAGTATTTTGGTCAAGGCTGCGTCTTTTTATTATGGAGGAAAACAAAATGAAACAACACTCTCGGTATCAGACCGCCCGCCGCCTTTTGATTTTCTGGACGCTCTTTGTAGCCATCGGTGCCGTAGGCGGTGCAGGGAGGGCGTTTTCCATGGTGTCTGATTATTCATGGGATCCCATGTGCCGCAGACGTTCCATCAGGTGCAGATGTAGTTGCTGCGCTTACAGATCTTTTCGTGGGTGCTCAGGGCCATCAGAACAGATCCAGCATATTGTCCAGATAAATTTCTTCCCGGACGCGCAGCTGATACTCCGGCTTTGTCATGTAGTAAAGCAGAAATTCCAGTATCAGCGCGCTGCCCAGTCCCCTCCCCTCGATCTTGAAGTTGGAAAAGCCGCCGGGCAGATAAATTTTACAGATTTCCCCGACCCCGATGAAGCCGGGGTTTTCCATTGCCTTTGAAAAGCGGTAGCCCTGCTGTGCGCCCGGCGCTGTGCAGCGGTGGTCCGGGCAGTCCTCGCCCAGATTTTTGCGGCTGACATTCTCGTAGCAGCGCTTTCTGTCCCGGCAGCCGTACCAGCAGCACTCATTGCACAGAAATTCCACCTTGTCCTTCTGGTCCTGCGGCAGGGTATCCAGCTCTGCAAACGACTTGTTCAGGCGGAAATCCGGCACAACATAGCGGAACTCTTCCCGTTCCATCTCTCTGCGGAGCTGCTGAAAATCTGTAAGGACTTTTGTTGTGGAGGATACGAAATAAAGGCCCGGATACTGCCTTTTCAGGTAGTCCAGCAGCAGGTCTGAATGGACGATGACACCATTCTGCACGCGGTTTTCTTTTTCAAACAGCGCACAGAGGGCATTGCATCTCCGGTCTGCAAGGTGCTCTTCCCGGAGCAGCGAATTGCTGAAGGTGAGCCGGGCCGATATGCCATATTCCTGCATCAGTGCAAGCACACGGTGTGGCTGTGCATCGCCAAAGCCAGCGCGGCCCCCGCCCCAGATGCAGTCGGCCGGTGCACCATAGACCGAACCGATCTCGCACCAGTCGTAAAAATATTCCCTGTGTTCACGGAACAGCGGCAGAAACACACGGTACAGTTCATAAAATTCAAACAATCCCGGAAGATGATAATATGCCGTGCCGCGTTCGTGCTGTGCCATTGCCGTGTGTGTTCCTCATTTCTGTAAGTTTCAGCTTCCCTGCAGCAGCTTTTGTGCTGCACCCGGAGAGCCTTTTCCAGTATAGCACAGTCCCGCCGGAAAAGAAATCATCTTCCTTTAGACCTTGAGCGCACTCCAAGTGTTATAATGTACATAAAAGCTCCTTCGGTCCGGTTCTTTTTGCAGAACGATCCGTCGTCCAGCCTGACCTTTTCCTTCAGCATGTCTGACATGAAAAAGCAGTTTTTTCTCTGCGTGCATTTTGCCGCCGTATCAGATCAGAAGCATCCACACAAACATGGACACCATTGCCGCAATGTGCAGCGTGCCGATGATCTGCAGCGGGAACATCAGAATAAAGATCGGCAGGATCGTAAAAACGATCGCCCAGATGGGGAAGCCAATCGCTCCTGTAATGATCGCCGCCGCCAGAATGATCAGGTACGCAAGAAGGCCAAGGTAGCACATGCGCAGAGCCGGGGCACTGTTCATAAGGTCCAGCATCAGTTCCTTTGCCCGTTCGTCCCTGCCGTATTGCAGGAACAGATATTCTGCAAGGGCGCATTTGAGGTGATAGGCCGAGCTTACAATGCAGGAAAAGATCGTGCCCACAAACATGACCGTGCCAAATGCCTTTGCGTGCTCATAAGTATACGCTGCCAGCGCCGCATAGCCAAAGAATTCCAGCACGATGGAAAAGACACCCAGCACGCCCGACCGCATGGGCACAGCGGGTGATACGCCTTCCATCAGTCTGGCCGCAAAGCCTTCTTCTTTGAGTTTCTGCACATTGGCGATCTTCAGCGTACCATTGGGAAAAATGCTCAAGATCCGGTCACAATACATATTGATGGCATGGCCGATGATGCCTGCAATGAGCATGATCTTCAGTGCGTTCATAAACAGATCCTCCTTACCACTCCTGAAAGAACGAGACAAGCTTTGCCCAGCTTTCCGCCTTTTGTTCTGTTCCATTCAGTGTGAACAGTTAGAAAAGGCTAACCTTCAGCTTTTCAGAAAACCGCCTTTTGGGGGCGGTTTTCCTTCCGGCATCTTTCTGATAAAAGAATACGGCACATCGCCTGCTCTGTCAAGAGATGAAACGTTTTTCGTGCATTGCGAAAAATGTTTCGGTTCACACGCTCTGCGGCTCGATCATCACCGTTCTGCCGCCCAGATCTTCGTAAATGCGGTGGGAGACCGAGAGCACCGTGCGGCCTGCAGAGGCGCGGCGCAGTGCTTCCAGCACACGGACTTCCGTTTCAGCGTCCAGATTTGCCGTGATCTCGTCCAGCAAAAGCACAGCCGGGTCAGCTGCCGCAGCGCGGGCAATGGACAGCAGCTGCCACTCGCCCTGCGAGAACATGCCATCGCTGCAAACGGTGTCGCAGCCTTCCGGCAGGGCCTGAATGGCTTCGTCAATGCCTGCAAGCTTTGCCGCATTCTGCGCCATCTCTGCAGTGATCTGCGGGTCGCCCAGCGTGATCTGCTCCAGCACGGTGCCCGGCACACGGGAGAAATGCTGTTCCACGCAGCCGATGCAGGTGCGGCGTTCGCGGTCGGTGATGCGCGCCACATCCACGCCGCCAATGGTAACAGTGCCCGCCTGCGGCTGGTACAGGCCCAGCAGAAGCTTGAACACCGTGCTCTTGCCCGCACCGGTACGGCCCACCAGCGTGACCTGCTCGCCCTGCTTTACCGTCATGGAGAAATCGCGCAGAACAGGCTTTTCGCCATAGCCGAAGGTCACATGCGCAAGCTCCACATCGCCGCGCGCAGCGGTCCGGCGCTCGGCAGGGATCGTGCGCTCCGGCTGGGCGAGAAAAGCATCGATGCGCTTGACACCTGCCATGGCCGACTGGATGGTCTGGATCTCCATGCCAAGGCTTTCAATGGGAGCAAAAATGCGGGAAATGTAGTTGATGATCGCCACCGAGGTGCCCACCGACATGCCAAAGAATGTAAGCACCGTGGCATTGCCGGAAGCGGAAAGCAGCATCACGATGCCTACCACCACCGCGTTCAGCACCAGCACCACCGGCGAATAGATGGCATCGTAAAAATTGGTGCGCTCCATGGCGGCGTAGCTCTCGCCGATGCAGCGGTCATAGCGGCGCTCCCTATAGCTTTCCAGCCCCAGCGCCCGGATGGTGCGGATGTTGTGCAGCGTCTCCGGCACCTGACCGGAAACAGCCGCAACGGCACGGCGGTTATCCAGCTGTGCGGCCAGCATCCGCTTTTGCACATGGCGGGTGAACACCGCAAACAGCGGCAGCACCAGCAGCAGCACCAGCGCAAGGCCGGTATTTTTTACCGCAATGACTGCCATGATGGAGATGATGCGGCAGGCATCCGCCACCATGCTGATGATGCCGGAGGTGAACAGCGCTTCCACCGTGTCCACATCGCCGGAAAAGCGTGCCGCCACCTCGCCGGGGTTCTGGCCTGCCAGCGTGCCGGCGGGCAGCCGGGTAAGCTTCCGGGACATTTCCGACCGCAGCGCGTGGGTCATTTTCTGGCCAAAGAGCACCAGCAGGCTTTCCTGCGCGGAGGACAGCCCCCCTTCCAGCGCCAGACTGCCAAAGTAAAGCAGCACTGCTGCAAAGGTGAGCGGGATGCCTGCGGTGAGCCGGTCAATGATACCGGCCAGCAGCAGCGGCGGGAGCAGTGATGCTGCCACCGATGCCGCCACGCACAGGATGGTGCCTGCCGTGAGCAGATGATGCGATATGGCGGCCATGCGGATGGCTTCAAATACGCCGTTATTCTTTTTACGCTTCATCCAGATCGCCTTCTTTCTGCGCCGTCTGGCTCTTGTACAGCTGGCGGTACAGCGGAACCGTTTCCATCAGCTGGGCATGGGTGCCAACGGTAGTTTTGCCGCCGTCCATAAAGATCACCTTCTGCATCTGCGGGAAGTGGTACAGCCGGTGCGAGATGAGAAAGACCACCTTATCCTTTGCATCGCTCTGCAGATCGGCAAACACGGTATCCTCGGTATTGCGGTCCAGCGCAGAGAACGGGTCGTCCAGGATCAGCACCGGGCGCGGGTGGGCCAGCGTTCTTGCCAGTGCCAAGCGCTGGGCCTGACCGCCGGAAAGGCGGGTGCCGCTGGGGCCGATGACGGTATCCACACCGTTTTCCATGGCCAGCACTTCACCGTCCAGCGCCGCGGCAGCAAGCCACGGCATGGCATCCTGTTCACTGCCGCAGAGAACATTGTTCCGCACTGTATCGGCGCTCAGCTCCGGGTCATGGCCTAAGTAACCAACGGTGGCGGAGATCTGCCGCGGAGTCATGGCAGCAAATTCCGTTTTGCCAAATTTTGCCGAGCCGCCGTAGGGTGCTTCGCACAGGAACACCCGGCCAAAGGTGGATTTGCCGCAGGCCACCGGACCGGTGATGCCAATGATATCGCCGGGGTGCGCCGTCAGGCTCAGGCCGGAAAAGATGGGTTCTTCACCATAGGCAAAGGAGAGGTTTTCCAGCGTCACATCCTGCGCCGCCGGGATGTTCAAGGCTTCCAGCTGCTCCGGCTGCTTCATCAGCGGCTTGATGCGCTTCCACGAGACCTCGGCTTTCTGCACCGAGTTGAACAGCTTTGCCGCCTTGGAGGATTTGACCACCAGTTTCGTGAAGCAGGAAAGGAAGGTGGTGAACGCCGCAATGTCCCATGTGCTCCAGCCGGAGCCGAGCACATTTTTAGCGCCGAACCACAAAATGAACAGTACGCCTGCCTCAGACGCTGCCAGATACAGCGGCGGCAGAGCGGACTGCCACACATTGTTGCGCACGGCTGTTTTTTCGTAGGTGTTCAGGGCTTCCTCATACTTCTCCATGCGGGCATCCTCACAGCCGTAAATGCGGTAGGTCACAGCATTTACGGTGCGGTCGAGGGTGGCAGCGCTCAACGCACCTGCCGCCTTTTTGTATGCCGCACCGGCGCGCTGCACCGGCTTTTTCATCCATGCCGCGCACACATAGGAAAACGGCGTGAACAGCAGGCTGAGCAGCGCCAGCCGCCAGTCGTACACCAGCAGCATTCCTGCATAGCCCACCAGAGCCACGCCGGTATCAAAGATCTCGGTGGTGAACTTGCGCATCCCCTCCACGCAGTCGTCCACATCCGAGATGGCTTTGGTCATCAGTTCACCGGCCCCTTCTTTTTCCAGCGCCGCCCGGCTCTGCCGCACCAAATTGGCATACAGGATGCCCTTCATCCGGCGGTTGATGTTGTTGGCAAAGCGGCGGACGTAAAAGCGCTTGATAAAGCGCGCCGCCTGCACCACCAGCGTGACCACGAGATAGGCCAGCACCAACATGGCCATTTTTGCCGCCGTCTCGCTGCCGCCCAGAATATCGGCAAGGCACTGCGCCAGCCGGCCCTCGAACCAAGGCGCTGCCAACAGGCCGATGTTATACACAAGGCCCGACAGCGTGACAAACGCCAGCGGGAGCCACTCTGCTTTGAAATAGGAGAGCACCCTGTCCGGGCGGAATGTTCTATCCTTTTTCATGAGCAGCTTCACCTCCTGCAGCTTTTCGGAAATGCGGGAAGCCTGCGCGGCTCTCGGTCTTGGATGCTGTGTACAGCTTGTTCAGCGCAGCGGCAAAGGCAGCGGCTTCCTCGGCAGTGAGCACATTGGTCAGATATTCGTAAAAGGCCGCTTCGATCTCCGCCTTGGAGGATTTCAGGCTTTCCGCCTTTTCTGTGGGGTACAGCAGCTGGCTGCGCCGGTCGCCGGGGGCATCTCTGCGGATCAGAAGACCCTTTGCTTCCAGATTTTTTGTCCGCCGCGCAATGGCAGCCTTATCTGCGTGCAGCAGTTCCGCCAGCTGCGCCTGTGTGCAGCCGGGGCGGTGCCGCACTGCATGGATCAGGTCGATCTCTGCTGTGCCGACTCCCTCCTCCCGCATCGTGAGCAGGACCAGTTTTTCCGCCTCGCGTGCGATCTTTGTGATTTTTCGTTCCGTAATATCCATAGGCTCCTCCGGGTTCCATTGCAGGAAGCTGCATCTACATCGTTGTATGTACAACTAATAGTATAGCATCCCGTTTCCAGAATGCAAGCCGTTCTTTCTGTGCCCGTGTTTTTGCAATGCTGGCAGGTTCCACACCCCAGTGCATGTGCTGCGGCATTGCCCGCTTTTGGCGTTTGCCGCGGTCCTTTCCCACGTTGGGGCCATTATAAGCCCACTTCCATATCACGTCAACAGGTTTATTGCATCAAAACAGCCCTGACCGCGTCCGCTGTAAAAGCAGGCAGACGATCAGGGCTGTTTTTCCGTATTTCTTTATTTCAACCGGTCAGCAGGCATCCACATTCTTTGTCACCATCACATCGCTGTCCAGTCCGCAGACGTTGTGCAGCACGATGGTGCCCGCCTTGACAGGGGCAGTCAGCACCACCTTGCGGATCTCGTCCATCACCGGGAAGATCATATCCTTGGGGATGGCCTTGGTCAGGCGGACGCTGGTGACGGGCAGCTCGCCGCCCTTGACCAGCACCGAGCTGGCGATGGTGCGGCGGGGCGCGGTCAGCTCCTGCCGGACATACTGTTCGCCGCGCGGACAGGTGTGGCCAGTGACCGAGATCACCTGACCATTTTCAACTTCGGCTTCGATCTCGCAGCCGTTGGGGCAGACGATACAGGTAAATTGCTTTTTCATTCCACCGACACCTCCAGTGCGCCCGTTTCCTGCAGCTTGGCAGCAGAGACCTTGAACTGGATCATCTCCGCAGGAATGGCCTTTTTCATCTTTTTGGCAGCAACCTCCACGCCGTTCTGGCGCACCACGATGCGGCAGTCGCGGTAGTGATCGCGCACGCGCAGCGACAGGCTGAAATCGTTCTGGCCGCTCACCTTCTGCGGGATGGTGTGGCCCACGCCCTCGCCGCACTTCACGTCCAGCGTGCAGGGGTCGATGCCCTTGCCCTCAACGTAGGCGGCAGCGTGGCGTGCCAGTGCCTCGGACTCCATGGAAACGAAGTCCACCAGATCATGCACATGCAGCACATTGCCGGCAGAGAACACGCCGGGCACGCTGGTCTGCAGGTTCTCGTCCACCACAGCGCCGTTGGTGTGGGGGTCAATGGCGATGCCGGCATCCTCCAGCAGCTTGTTCTCCGGGATCAGGCCGACGGAGAGGATCAGCGTATCGCACTTGTACTCTTTCTCGGTGCCGGGGATGGGCCGGCGGTTCGCGTCCACCTCGGAGATGGTCACGCCGGTCAGACGGTCGCGGCCATGGATCTCGGTGACGGTGTGGCTGAGATAAAGCGGGATATTGTAGTCGTCCAGACACTGCACGATGTTACGCGGCAGGCCGGAGGGGTAAGGCATCAGCTCGAACACCGCCTGCACATGAGCGCCTTCCAGCGTCATGCGGCGGGCCATGATCATGCCGATATCGCCGGAGCCGAGGATAATGACTTCCTTGCCGGGCATCCGGTTGTAGAGGTTCATGTAAGCCTGCGCGGTGCCTGCGGTGAACACGCCCGCCGGACGCTCACCGGGAATGCCCAGCGCGCCGCGGCTGCGCTCCTTGCAGCCCATGGCAAGCACCACAGCCTTTGCCTGATACTGGCGCAGACCACTGCGGGTGGAGGCAGTAACAACGCGGTCGGGTGTCAGGCTCAGCACGGTGGCGCTGGTCTCATATGGAATTTCGCGCTTGTTCACTTCATCCATGAATGCCTGCGCATATTCCGGGCCGGAAAGGCTCTCGCCAAAGCGGCCCAGACCAAAGCCATCGTGGATGCACTGGCGCAGGATGCCGCCCAGCATCGCCTCGCGCTCCAGAATGACCATGTTGCGGATGCCCTGCTTGTGCAGTTCCACCGCTGCGGCAAGACCTGCGGGGCCTCCGCCGATTATGACAACATCTTTCTGTTCCATCGCTCAGTTCTCCTCCTTCCGCATATTGCCGGTGAGCACCCACGAACCCTGACGGCTGTAACGCACATCCGCCGGGTCGGTGCCAAGCTCCTGCTCAATGAAGTGTTCGATCTTCATCTGGCAGAAGCCGCCCTGACAGCCGCCCATCATGGCGCGGGTGCGGTACTTGATGCCGGTCATGGTGGAAACGCCCAGCGGGTTGTGAATGGCCTGCAGGATCTCGGCCTTGGTCACTTCCTCACAGCTGCAGATCATCTCGCCGTAATCGGGGTCCTGCGCGATCAGCTCTGCCTGCTGTTCCGGCGTGCACTCGGCAAACTTGATAATGCCCTTGTGGTGCGGGTCAAAGTCCGGGTTTTCCTCAAACTTTTCGCGTTCCTGCATCATGCCGATCACGTGGCGGGCCAGCGGCACACTGCCGGTCAGGCCCGGCGACTCGATGCCCACAAGGTTGACGGCATTGGGTGCCACGTCGTCCCGGATCTCCACCTTCCAGTCCTGAATGGCACCGTTCTCGTCCACCCACTTGGGCTGGATGCCGGCGAAGGTGCGGATCTGATCCTTTTTAAAGATGTGGGGCCACAGCTTTGCGCCCTCCACGGCCAGACTGTCCATGTTGGCCTGCGGCACACCGTAGTCGTCCAGCACATCGGTGTTCTCCGCGTCCGGGCCAACGGTCACGTTGCCGTCCACAGTGGGGGTGATGTGGATGCCCATATAGGTGTTGCTGGGCACCGGATACACCGGCATGGGCAGCAGCTTGCCCATGCGCTTGTGCAGGATGATGTAGTTGCTGCGGGAGCCGATGACCCGGTAACCGGTCAGGCCCAGCAGGTCGGAGATCTGTTTTGCACCCAGACCTGCGGCGTTGACCACCCAGCGGGTGCAGAAATCGCCGTGAGCGGTGTGCAGGTAGTACAGCTCATTTTCCCGGGTGATAGCCTCCACCTTGTGGTCAAAGAAGAAGTCTGCGCCGTTGGCGTGGGCGTTCTCGGCCAGTGCCACCGTGTACAGGAACGGGTCCATGATGCCGCTGTCCTTGGACCACATGGCAAACCTGCCCACCACAGCGGGAACCAGCTCGTGCAGCTTTTTCTCATCGATCATCTCAAGGCCGGTGCTGCCGTTGATGGCACCCTGCTTCATGGTGCGCTCCAGCTGCTCCATGTCCTCGGGGGTATTGCCCACCAGCACCTTGCCACAGCGCTTGAACGGAAAGTTCAGCTCTTCGGCCAGCTGGCCCATGATGCGGTTGCCTTCCACGCAGCACTTCGCTTTCAGGCTGCCAATGGGGTTGGCAAAACCGCCATGCACCACAGCGGAGTTGCGGCCGCTGGTCTCGTTACAGACATCCAGATTTTTTTCCAGCACTGCAATGCTCAATTTGTAGCGCGAGAGTTCGCGTGCAATGGCGCTGCCCACGACACCCGCACCGATGATGACCACATCGTATTGTTTCTTCATGGTATCCACCTTTCTTCCTGGTTTGGAGATCCGGCTTTTATGTTATATATTTCATTGACTAAAATATATAACATTTCATGGTCCCTGTCAAGCGGTTCCCGGCAAAAAACTGCACAAAAATATGCCGTATCTTTTGGCATAGATACGGCATTTCTGAACGTGATACGGTTATTTCAGGCCTTGAAATAGTGCGGGAACGCTTCCCGGATCGCAGAAAGGTTCTCCGTGTAGCGCTGCATATGCTGCCCGGCAATGCGGTGTGCTGCCGCCGCATCCTTCTGTTCAATGGCTTTCAGCAGGCTGACGTGATCTTCGTAGATCGTTTTGGCGGGCCTGCAGCGGAAGCTGAGAATGGTGGTGCGGTCAAAATGCGGAGCCAGATTTTCCACCAGATCGTACCAGTACGGGCAGCCGCACTGCACATAAAGCAGCCGGTGGAACGCCTTGTCCAGCTCAAAGATCTTTTCTTCCTGTGCACGCTCAATGTACATGCGCCAGAGCGCCACGTTCTCCCACAGCTGGTCGATATCCGCCGGGGTCAGCTTTTCACACGCCATGCGGGCGATCTCCGCTTCCAGCACAGCGCGCAGATGGCGCACTTCTTCCACCAGCTCTGCATCGATGAGAGAAACATAGGTGCCGATCTTGGGCCGGATCTCAATGAGCCGCCGCTGCGCCAGCTCCAGCTCTGCTTCCCGGAAGGGGGTGCGACTCACCCCCAGCTGCTCGCACAATTCCGGCTCGTTCAGTTTTTCACCCGGCTCCAGACGGGTGTTGACAATGTTGTCAATGAGCACCCGCAGAACAAAACTTTTTGCAGATTCATGCTCTCTGCGCTCTGAAATCGTAATCATCGGAAGGCTCCTTTCCCTCACAGGGAAACACTGTTCTCAGACTGCCAGGTCAAGTATACCACACTGCACACCGGCGTAAAAGAGGACAATATATAAAAGGAAGAAAACTGTGTCAGAATTGTAAAAGATAAAATATTTTAACTATCATTCTTGACTTATCCAACGATTCGGCTATAATGGTCGTGTTCGCAAGAAGCTTCAAAAAATTTAGATATTCAAAACAAATCAAAGGAGACTACTACCATGACGTTTGAAGAAATGAAGAAGATCGTTGTTGATACCCTGAACTGCGACGAGGACAAGGTGACCATGGAGGCCAGCCTGACCGAGGATCTGGAGGCCGACAGCCTGGACGCTGTGGAGCTGAACATGGCTCTGGAAGATGCCTGCGGCGTGTCCATCCCGGACGAGGAGCTGGCAAAGCTCAAGACCGTGGGCGATATCTACAACTACATCACCGCACATATCTGAGGCAGAAAGCAATGAACGATATCCGAGATCTTTTCCCCGGCCGGATGCGGGAGCACACCTTCCAGCTGAAGGCCAAGCGGGATGCCGGTGCCGTCTGGCACGAGCAGCAGTTCGTGGAGTGCAAGCAGTGCGGCCGCCGCGCCGCACGCACCCTGTGGGCAAAAAGCCTTTACGTCTGCCCCAACTGCGGCTACCACATGCCCATTGGCGGGTACTACCGGCTCAGTCTGGTGCTGGACCACGGCAGCCACGCAG
>ERZ1026854.1855-NODE-1855-length-12721-cov-3.888205_pt1 | contig 12721 bp, 8 predicted proteins | sample MGYA00380157_ERZ1026854 | MGnify/ENA primary metagenome ERZ1026854 (study PRJEB33269, sample SAMEA4719793) | human gut metagenome | biome: human-associated habitat; feature: organic feature; material: feces | place: Cameroon | collected 2013-10 ...
ACCCTAGCGTAAAGTCCGTCTTCTCTTGAGTATTCGGCAATCGGAGCGTCCGTTCCGAAAAGTAATCTGTCGGTTTTGTCGCCCTTTGAGGTGTTTATAAGTCGCTTGATTGCCGCAACAAGGTTAGGTTTTTCAGGGTTTCTGAAATCTACCCACGAAATGTCGGCGTAAAGGTTTGCGTCCCCTCTCTCGATTGATTTTAGCATTACATCAACGGCTTTTGAGTGAGATTCGCCCCAGCCTGCTCCCATGTGTCCCAAAATTACTGGAGTTTTTGGAGCTTTTTTAGCAGATTTGTAAATCAATTCAGGGTCAGACGGGTTAAGGTTGTCTTTAAGGCAAGCACCAGTATTGTTGTCGACATTCACTTGAGAGTGGAACAGGCATGGAAGTCCGTTTTTCTGTGCAAATTTCAAATACGAAACGTATCTTTCGTCCGACGCCGCAAGTCCGCTTGAGAGCGGGTGAAATTTCAATCCGACAAAAGCATTCGGATTTTCTTTAAAAAGTTTTTTGATGTTTTTTACATCGCCTGTTTTTGGTTGGCAGACTGCCAGCGGAGCTGTTTTACCGTTGGTTTGACATTGTTCCAAAAGTATCTTGTTACCGGAAATTTCGTCCAAAATCGGTTTGCCGTTTTCTTCTTTTATGCAGTCCAAATTTGAAACTATAACCTTGGAAATCTCGTCCCCGCCCTCATTTACACGGTTAGCTTTTTCAAAAATGTCACCGATTGTATATGGTTCAGCCCCGTCGGCTTTGCCGTAAGCTGGCTTATCCCAGTGTCCCGTGTGGGTGTGTACATCAATAATTTTTCCTGTAAAAGATACGTTTGTAATTTTATTCAACATGTAAAAAATCTCCTAAGTACGGATCGTTGTCCGCTCTTCTTTCAATAATTTCCTGTCCTACGCTGCAAGGGGATGACAATATGCCTGATGCCCAGTTACAAGCAAACCTTGAGTAGTCCTCTCCTCGAGCTTCGCAGTTATCGGCAAGTTTTTTATACAATCTTGATGCTTCGTGCACCATGTCATTAATTTTCACATAAACTCTGTAAGGTTCGGCACTTTCAGGTTTTTGAGGCTCTGTTGTAAATATTTTCTGAACATAATTCATATTGTCATAGTCTTGTTTTTTGTTGATGTATTCAATATTTTTTTGTTGAAGGTTTTCAAAAATGAATTTATTTTTGTCGCATTCTGCGATTGAATGTTGAACCCCATTGATTTTCAATTTCTCCAACATATTGGAAGAAAGTTCATTTAAGGCTGAATTGTAGCACTGTTCGGCTTTTTTGAGATCGCCTTTTTTGGTGTACAAGTCGCCGAGAGCCTCAAGCGGTTTGTAACCGTGCAAGCCCGCAACTCTTTCTAAATCAACTGCATATTGCAAAACGTGTTCTGCGTCGTTGGTTTTGCCACTTTTGATTAATTCTTGGCTTTCTTTTAGAAGTTCTTTAATTTCTTTCGGGTGTTTGGAATAAAGCGTTTCCTCGTCGAAATAGCCTCGTTCCATATATCTTTCGTGGGTTTCGACATCTTTTTTAATGGCGTTGAAAATCGAGAAACAACTGCCCCACATTGAAAGCACGCTTGGTCTTCCGCTACCTTCACAGTCGCAATTCGGATAAATTACTTCGCCGTTCTCGTTTTCTCTGAAATAAAGTTGAAGGTTGGAGTCGATATAATCACCCTTCAAATCCATCTTGTTGTAATCTCGTTCATTTTGCGGGAAGATGTCCGAAATTTTGAAAAGTTTATCTCTGAATGGTTCTCTGCTTTGATTGTTCCAAATCGCATCTTTAAAGTTTTGGGTGGTTTCCTCGTCTGCAAGAACTTCTTTGAGCGGTCTGCCGACAAATCTTGCGATGTCTTGGACTTCGTCATTTGCAGGAAATTCTTCAAACGGATAGTCTACAGTTTTTGTGTCGTGGTAGCCGTAGCCTTTGAGGTTTCCGTTTTCATCCCTGATTGGTGAAAAGTTGTAAACGCCACGTTCGCCGCTTTTTATGCTTGAGTCGTAAGCCGAATAAATATAATCTTCTTCCCCTGTTTTATCCTTGAGGTTGACGACATTTGCGTCAGAGAGGTTCAAGAGGTTGAAATCGTACCAGCCGTTGCCCTCAATTTCTTTTCTCAAGTTGTTGATTACGTTGTTTTTGTCCTCACCTGTTGCAATATAGTTGTACAATTCAGGTTTGAGATTTCTTTGTTCCGTAAGCCATTTTATAGAGGCATATTCAGGGTGTCCTGCCGCAATGTAGACTTTTGTATTCGGCTTTTTCATTAATTCGTTAATCTGATAAATTACGCCGTAAGTTTTTTCCAAACCTTGTCCGTTCGGATCCATGTAGTTTATAAATTCCCTGTATTGGTTCGGATTTTCGTAAATTCTTTTCAAAAACTCAATAACTTCGTTCTTTTTAGTTCTGATATTTTGTTGGTTAAGGATAGTGTGTGTTCCCATAACCGCATTCATTTGAGCTTCAAGGTTTTGGAACGGAACACTTGCAAGTATTGGAATTGCGACATAAGTTCCTTTGTGGTAGTTGTCTTCTATAAGTCCGTTTGGTGAATTAAGTTCTTTCAGTTTCCATTCAAGGCTTTCCATTTGCTTGAGGTTTGGGTTTTTGTAATTAGTATCAACGTATTTGTTGTGAATGTCCCATTTGTTGTCGCTTACGGATTTTGCAAAATGGTTCATGTTGTCCGAGTGAACCCCGCCGTCAACGACATAAACGCTGTAACCCATAAAGGACAATGGTTTTGTACTCGTTGCGGGTGATGTTAGAATAGGGCTGCTATTCTTTACAAAAGTGTCAGACATGCTGCCATAATTTATATGTGTCGAATTTTGTGATTGCTTGTTTTGTATATTGTTGATACTGTTTAAGAAACTTACACTTTGAACTTTCACTTTAAACTCCTTGTGCGTCTAACTTGTGTGCATAGTATTTTATAACCTGAAAACGAAAAAACTTGCTACATGTTTAATAAATATTAAGCAATATTAAAACATTGTAGGTATCATTGGGAACTGCATAAGACCGTTTTGTGCATCATCCAGAGATTTTGGGAAGGAATAGTAGTCCGTTGTTGCAGGTTTGCCCGTAGTGTTTGTTTTGTTGGCGGTTTGAGTAGATGGGTCGCCGATTTTTTTGATAACTTTCTTTTCGGTGTTGACAGGTTTCGGTCTTCTAAACCCGTTGCTGTCAAATTCTCTATCAATAAAACTTTCAAAGGTCTCTTTTTCCGTCGGATCTGCCGGTTTAATTTTTTGTTGAGCCTTCACAGCCTGATTGTGCCCGAAATCACTCGGGGTGAAATCCATAAACGAGGAGGTGTCCCCTTCGTAATCATCGTATGCCAAAACTGTCGGTGCTAAAAGCAATAACGCAAATATTAATAACAAAACTTTTTTCATCTGCAACCCCTATTTTTCCAACAATCTAGCATAAAAATTTTGTTTATACAAGTAGTTTTATATTTGCATTGGGGCGGATTTTTTAATAAAATTTCTGTATGCTGATTTTCGGGAAAAAGTTATTTGAAAAATCGTTGAAGGTTTTGAAAGCGTTCAATAATGAGGAGTTTTTGTCGGCTTTTCGTGAGATAAAAGAACTTTCAAAAAAATATTATCTTGCAGGTTATATAAGATATGAGGCAAAAGAGGTTTTTCTCGGTAAAAAAATCGCTTCCGATTACCCGCTTTTGTATTTTGAAGTTTTTGAAGATTTCAAAGAGTTTTCGCCTCATATTACGGATTTGTGTCGACTGAAATCCGCACCCGCAATAACGTTTGAGCAATATAAATCAGATTTGGAGAAGATAAAAGAAGAAATTGCAAACGGCAATACCTACGAGGTAAACTACACCTACGACAGGCATGTGGACTGCGAGGCAGATGAGTTTGAACTTTTTAATTTTCTTTTGAAAAAGCAGGTGACGCCCTATAATGCGTTTATAAAAAATGACTTTGAAACAATCCTTTCATTTTCGCCCGAACTGTTTTTTGAACTGAAGAACGGGCATATTCTCACAAAACCGATGAAAGGTACTGTTCCGAGGGGAATAGACGAAGTTCAGGACAAGAAAAATGTTGATTTTTTGAAAAACGATATAAAAAACCGTGCCGAGAATGTGATGATTGTAGACCTTTTGCGGAACGATTTGGGGCGAATTGCGAAAACAGGTTCGGTCAAGGTTTCAAAACTTTTTGAAATCGAAACTCACAAAACTCTTCATCAAATGACCTCTCAAATCGAGGCGGATTTGCTTGACGGGACAACACTTTTTGAGGTCTTTAAAGCAATTTTTCCTTGCGGTTCAATCACAGGTGCTCCAAAAATCAGTACGATGAAAATTATTGACCGTTTGGAAAAAGGTTCAAGAGATGGGTATTGCGGTGCTATCGGGCTGATTTCGCCGAAAAAAACTGTTTTTAGTGTTCCGATAAGAATTTTGCAGAAAAAATCAGACGAAAAAACTTACCGCTACAGGGTCGGAGGGGCAATAGTTTGGAATTCCGACATCAAAGAAGAATGGGAGGAAACTCTTACAAAATCAAAGATTTTAGAAGAGGATTTCAAGTTGATTGAAACCGTCAAGGTTGAGGGTGGCAAGCCGTTTTTGTGGGCAGAACATCTAAATCGCCTCAAAAACTCTGCAAAGCATTTCGGGTTCAAATTTAATCCCGAATTGGAAACTCTGAAACCTACGCAGGACGGAATGTTACGGATTTTGTTATCAAAAGACGGCAGCTATTCGCTTGAGTACAAAAAACTCGTGCGGACAGAGGTTTGCAAGGTCGAAATTTCGCCCCAAAAAGTTGATAGCAGAAAAGCTTTTTTGTACCACAAAACCACGTATAGACCGTATTATGAAGAAAGTTTTAAGAAAATTGTCGACGGAAAGATTTATGATGAACTGTTTTTTAATGAAAAAGGTGAATTGAGCGAGGGTGCAAGAAGCAATGTTTTATTGAAACTTGACGGAAAATTATACACTCCGCCTGTCAAATGCGGGCTTTTGAACGGTGTTTTGAGGCAAAATCTTTTGGATAGAGGTATTTGCACCGAAAAAATATTGTACAAAGAGGATTTGTTGCATGCAGAAAATGTTTATTGCATAAACTCCGTCCGTGGAATAAGGAGGGTAGAATTGTGATTTTGATTGATAATTACGACTCTTTCACCTACAATATCGTGCAATATCTGCAAGAACTCGGGGTAACTCCGACAGTTTTTGAGAACGATAAAATTACGATTGAAGAATTAAAAAATATGGATTTTGACGAAATAATACTTTCTCCGGGGGCAGGAAATCCCGATACTGCGGGCGTTTCTATGGATGTTATAAAAGAATTTTACAAGACTAAAAAAATTCTCGGGATTTGCTTGGGACACCAGTGTATAGCACAATTTTTCGGGGCAAAAATCGTGAAGGCAAAAGAGCCGTATCACGGTAAAACATCAAAAATTATTCACACAAATTCAAAATTGTTCAGCGGTATTCCGATGGAATTTGAGGTAATGCGATACCATTCGCTTGTGGCAGAAAATCTCCCGCCGTGCCTGAAAGTAACTGCAAAAACCGAGGACGGAATAATTATGGCATTAGAGCACGAAAAATATCCGATTTACGGTGTTCAATTTCATCCCGAATCTATCCTCACCACCTACGGGCATGAGGTTTTAGAAAATTTTCTCAAGTCCGCTGAATAGAATTTGATTTTTTAACGGTAGTGAAAAGCCGAGAGTGTTTTCGTTTGTCGATTTGCTTTCAAAGATGATTTTGCCTCCGTGGGCGTTTATGACTTGAGTGCAGTAGTTTAGTTTTATCCCAAAACCGATTTTGGTGTAGCTTGAAATTTGTCCGACGTATTTGTCCATAAGATTGTGGAGTGTTTCCTCCGGAATATATGGGCTTTTGGTGATAATTTTAAAAGTTATGGCGTTTTCGGTTTGGTGAGTAGAAATTTCAATAAATGAATTTTGGAAAGAATACGAAAGGCTGTTTTCCAACAAGAAAAGCACGGTCGGTTTTATGTAATTTATGTCCGCATTGATAATGTTTTCGTCCTTATTGAAATCCGTGACGAATTTGATGTTTTTCTCTTCTGCCTCTTGCTCCATAAGTTTGCAACATCCTTGGACAAGTTTTTGAAAATCAAGCTTTTGGTGGTCAAGCTTAATTTCTTTATTTTCAAATTTGTAGGAGGAAAGAACTGTCCTAATCATGTCGTAGATTTCGTTGCAGGAACTCGCTGTCAATTCCAAAATCTCTTTTTGATCAGGGTTAATTTTCCCGAAGGCTTCGTTCAAAAGCATGCTAAGTGAGCGAATTTGTGCGATTATCGGCGTTTTTAGGTCGTGGTTGAGGGTTGCGATGAATCTTTTTTGCTGATTGATAAGCTCGTATTTTTGCGTAACGTCTACCAAATATACAACTACTCCGCAAACTTTTTTCTCCATGTTTAAAATCGGTGACTTTGTAACGTTGAAAATTCTTGTGGAATTGTTGTCAAATCTGTAGGAAAGTTCTTTGTTTACGGTCTGTTGCTTTTCTACAATGATTTTCAGGTCGTTGTTTTGGGTATCGGAGTGTATTTCGTCGAAAATTTTTGTCGAAAAAGTAGTGCCCCCGTGAAAATTTGTAAGTTTTTTCAAGTGTTCGTTTCCGCACAAATATCGACCGTGGATGTCCATAACGTAAGCCGGCACGGGAATTGTTTCTATAGAATAGATTATGTCCGATTCCAAAACCGATTTTTTTTTGTTTTCTTGCGATTTGGAGTTTGAGGATTTTATCACAAGGCAAACAAGTGCTGTCAAAATTGTTAAAAAAGCAAGATTAATAATCCCAAAGCGATTGCTCATGCAAACTGTTTGGTATGTCAGTAAGCCCGCAAATACTAAGGTTGTTAAGCCTGTTAAAATTTTAATTGTTTTATTCTTCATAACTCATTCGCCTTTGATATTAAAGAGTAATACAGATTTAATATAATTTGCATTTCACTGCTTTTACAGCCGCTTGAACCCTGTCTGAAACATTCAGCTTTTCAAAAATTTTGACGAGGTGAGCTTTTGCGGTGTTAAGACTGATATTTATGTCGTCGGCAATCTCGATATTTGACTTGCCTTGAACAACGAGTTTCAAAACTTCTTTTTCACGCATACTCAAACCGAAATCGTCATCGGGTTTTTGATAAAGGTTTTCAAAATCGCTTGCGTCGTGCGGTTTTGGAAAAATATTAAGCACCATTTGGGCGATTTTCGGGTCAATCCAAACTCCGCCTTTTTCCACACATTCGATAGTTTTAACCAATTCCGTCAGCGGAATTTCTTTAAGTGCATACGCATTAGCTCCTGATGCAAGTGAGGCATAGACTTCTTCCTCCTTGTCGTGGGAGGTGAGTATGATAACCTTTGTATCAGAAAAATTGTCATGGATATATTGGGTGGCTTGAATACCGTTCATATTTGGCAAACCCAAGTCCATTAAAATGACGTCAGCCTTTTGGGTTTCCATGGCGTCAATACAATCCTCAGCAGTTTCAAAATCCCCGAGAACTTCAATATTCTCAACCGAGGCAAAAAAGTGTTTGTATGTAGCTCTAATAAGCCGATAGTCTTCTACAATATAAATTTTTATTTTTTTCATAATTCCTACTCTCATTCACCTGAATATAATATACGCAATTTGTATAAATTTCTATTACCCGATTGGGTAGTTGAAATTTAAAAATCAGTGTAGAAAGCAGGCATGGCGGGAACTTTAGCGTATGGGGGAATAAGTGACCATTAAAGGCGATAGGGCTATAAGGCGATGAGGCGATAAGTCCGTTACAAAGTGAGGAGAAAAGGGGCTTTTAAAATAATCTAAAACCTAAGCAAATTGACAGTTTCGTTGTAGGTCGGCTTAGTAAAGCCGACCTACAGTAGTTATGGTGCGTAGCACCCAAAATTTCTTACTAACTTACTTACCTACTAACCTACTTACTTTTCAAAAGCAAACGAAAATCTCAAAACCACACCAATATTACGAAATGTAAATATCTCTTTTAAACAGGCTGAAACCCGATTATAATGCCCTGTATGGTATGGCGGGGCAAAGATGAGGGCAAATTTTTTCTTTTAGAATACTTTTATATATGTACGTAGGTGAAAATAATTTAGAAAGGTAGAAAATGGTAGACTCAATTCAAGGAAATTTACCCAAATTTACGACAATCAAGTATGTAACAAAGGACGGCGAAAACTGTCAAGCAACAAAAAATAACGGTGTTGTAACAGTTGTAGGCGATAAAAACGGAGTCCGACAATTACCGCAAGATGAATTTATGAAAGAATTCGTCCAAACATTGCCTAACGTTAATTTAGAAAAAACTCCAAAAGCTGATACCGTAGCTTTTTCGGGACAAGGTGAAGAAATTGCGGAAGAGGGCAACAAAAAAGGATCTTCAAAAGGAATGCTTGCAACAGTTGCAGTACTTGGAACCGCTCTGATTGGTGCCGGCATTTGGCTTTTAAGCAAAGGAAAAACCGGTGCAAAAATCGGCGAAGCTGTTGGACAGGCTGCTGATGCAATTAAACCTGCGGCAGAAAAGGCTGAAACTGTCGTAAGAGAAACTGCGGAAGCTGTGGGCAACTCTGTAAAAGAAGTCACTACAAAAGCTCAAGAAACGATTAAACCTGCGGTAGAAAAAGCCGAATCCGTCGTAAAAGAAACTGCGGAAAAAGTTACAGAAAACGCAAAACCTGTTGTTGAAACCGTAGAAGAAAAAGCAAAAGGTTCTATGGAAAAAGTTCGTGATGCTGCAAGAAGAATGCACGAAAAAGCCGGTAAAAAGACCTCTGCACCAAAATCAGAGGCAAAGCCAAAAGCTGGCAAAAAGCCTTCAACCCCAAAAACAGAAGTTAAGCCGGAAGTTAAGGTTGAAATGCCGAAAGCAGATAAAAAACCTTACCAAAAACCTGAAATAAAAGTTGAAACCAAGCCCGCAGAGGTAAAACCTGCTGAAATAAAACCTGCTAAAACAAATGTTACGGACGAAATTGCCGAGACTTTAGATGATGCAGCAACGGCAGCAATCATAATGGAAGGTGCTCCACATGGTGCGAAAGCTGCTGGTAAGGTTGCCGAAGAGACTAGTCAACTCAGTGATGATATCGCAAAGGCTGCGGAAGAATTGTTCAGCGGAAATTCGGGCAAAGCAACAACATTTGTAGATAAGTTGGAAGCTCCTGTTGATGAGGTAGTTGGCGAAGTTTCCCGTAAACCGACAACATTTGTGGATAAATTGGAAAATCCGGTAGATGACGTTGCAACACTCCATAAACCGACAACATTTGTAGATAAGTTGGAAGCTCCTGTTGATGAGGTAGTAGGCGAAGTTTCCCATAAACCGACAACTTTTGTGGATAAGTTGGAAAATCCGGTAGATGACGTTGCAACACTCCATAAACCGACAACTTTTGTAGACGACTTGGAAGCTCCTGTTGATGATTTGGCAACACTCCATACTCCGACATTTACGGACGGTTTAAACAATCCTGTGGATGATATCTTAACAAACGGAAGTATGGTTGACGATATCAGCTCGACACTGGATAGCGGATTGGGACATATTGATGATTTAATGGACGGTGTTGACGATTTCTTTGACGGAATTCTTTAGAAAGTGATTGGGGGTGGGGAAAAGCGAAGTATTCCCCACTGTTTCAGGCGATAAGACCATTACCGAAAAACGGATATTATGATTATTTCATGGTGTCCGCTTTTTGTATTGTTCGACTCCTCAGGATGACATGAATTTAATTGTTTTACATAAAATCCCTACTAACTTACTTACCTACTAACCTACTTACTTTACGAAAAAACTTATTCACGAGTCCGAGCGAAGGCGAATTCTCTTATTCACTTATTTACCTCAATATTAAACTTTCTCCAATTTTCCTATTGTTTTTTTAAATTTTTTTATGATACAATTTTCGCAAGAGTTAATGAGTTAGTGTTTTAATCGTATAAAAGGAGATTATTATGACAGAGAAACGTGTATGGTTATTCAGAGAAGGTAATGCAGACATGCGGAATCTTTTGGGTGGTAAAGGTGCAAACCTTGCGGAAATGACAAACTTGGGCTTGCCTGTTCCACCGGGGCTGACTATTACAACCGAAACTTGTATGGACTACATCAACAACGGAAATAAAATGCCTGAAGGTTTGATGGACGAAGTAAAAAAAGCATTGCATGATGTTGAAAAACAAAAAGGACAAAAGTTTGGGGACAATGTAAATCCGCTTTTGGTATCAGTTCGCTCGGGTGCCAGAGTTTCAATGCCGGGGATGATGGAAACTATCTTAAACCTCGGTTTAAACGACGAAACCGTTGAAGCGATGATAAAATTAACCAACAATCCACGTTTCTGCTACGACTCATATAGAAGATTTTTGACAATGTTCGGCTCTGTTGCTTGGGAAATGGACAGACAAAAATATTTTGAATCAGAACTTGAAAAAGTTAAGGAAAAAGAAGGGGTTAAGCAAGACACCGAAATTTCGGCAGAAGGGCTAAAATCACTCATTCCGGTATATAAAAGACTTATCAAAGAGGCAACCGGAAAAGAATTTCCACAAGATCCTTATATTCAACTTCAAGAAGCTATCGAGGCAGTTTTCCGCTCTTGGAACATTCCTCGTGCCGTTGCTTACAGAAACATGAACAAAATTGACCACAATTTCGGTACTGCCGTAAACGTTCAGTCAATGGTTTTCGGGAATATGGGCGATGACTGTGCAACTGGTGTTTCCTTCACCAGAAACCCTGCAACGGGAGAAAACAAATTCTATGGCGAATATTTGACAAACGCACAGGGCGAAGATGTTGTTGCGGGTATCAGAACACCTAAACCGATTGCGGAATTAGAACACGAAATGCCTGATTTATATAAACAATACGTTGATATTGCCAAAAAGCTTGAATTCGGCTACAAAGATATTCAAGATATGGAATTCACAATCGAAAAAGGTAAATTATATATTTTGCAAACAAGAAACGGCAAAAGAACCGGTACTGCCGCAATAAAAATTGCTGTTGATATGCACGAAGAAGGAATTATTACAAAAGAACGTGCAATTCAACTTGTTGACCCGTACACGGTTAACCAAATTCTTTTACCTTGCTTTGACACAAAAGCTTTAGAAGAAGCTCACAAAATTTGCCACGGGGTAAACGCTTCCCCTGGAGCGGCTGTCGGCAAAATTGTATTCGACACGGAAGAAGCTGCAACTCGTGGAGCAAACGGAGAAAATGTAATCCTTGTTCGTGTGGAAACTTGCCCTGACGATATCCACGGAATGGCAGTATCACAAGGTGTTTTGACCCTCCGTGGCGGTGCAACTTCTCACGCAGCAGTTGTTGCCAAAGGGATGGGCAAACCTTGCGTTTCCGGTTGTGAAGATATGAAAATTAATTTAGATAACGAAACTCTCATCGGTGCTGACGGAACCGTATACCACAAAGACGACGTTATTTCTCTTGACGGTGGCAAAGGTATCGTTATGGAAGGGGCAGTAAAACTTGTTGCTGCAAAAATTGATGACAACTGGAACAAATTCTTTACTTGGGTAAACGAAATTAAAAAATTAAAAGTTGAAGCAAACGCAGATACTCCAAAAGATATCGAAAATGCTCTTAAATTCGGGGCTGAAGGTGTAGGGCTTTGCCGTACGGAACACATGTTTATGGATCCTGACAGATTGCCTTGGGTTCAAAAAATGATTATTGCGGGAACTCCTGAAGCTAGAAAAGAAGCTTTGGACAAACTCCTACCTATGCAGTATGCCGATTTCTATGCAATGTTTAAGGCTTTGGGCGACAAACCGCTTACCGTAAGACTTCTTGATCCGCCTTTGCACGAATTTTTACCGGACAAAGAAGCTCTTATCGCAGAAGTTGCTACACTAAAAGCTCTCGGCAAAGATTACAAGGAAAAAGAAGCTCTCTTGCAAGTTGTAGAAAGTCTTTCTGAATCAAATCCGATGATGGGCTTGCGTGGTTGCCGTTTGGGCTTAACATATCCGGAAATTAACGAAATGCAAGTACGTGCAATCTTTGAAGCTTGCTGCGACTTGAAAAAAGAAGGTTATGCAGTTCAACCGTGGATTATGATTCCGCTAATCGGACACGTAAATGAATTAAAAGTTGCAAAAGAAATCCTTGTCAATGTTGCAGAACTTGTTATGGCTGAAAAAGAAGTTAAGGTTGATTACAAATTTGGAACAATGATTGAAATTCCTCGTGCAGCATTGACTGCTGATGAAATTGCAGAACACGCGGAATTCTTCTCTTTCGGCACAAATGACTTGACTCAGATGACTTTCGGGTTCTCAAGAGATGATGCAGAAGGCAAATTCCTCAACAAATACGTTGATAAAAAGATTTTAACTTTTAATCCGTTTGAAACCCTTGATACAAAAGGCGTTGGTCAGCTTATGGAGATGTCAATGGAAAAAGGCAAAAAAGTTAATCCGAAACTTGTCGGTGGGGTTTGCGGTGAACACGGCGGTGATCCTGATTCTGTGAAATTCTCTCACAAAATCGGCTTAGATTACGTTTCTTGCTCTCCGTTCAGAATTCCACAAGCTCGTCTTGCTGCAGCTCAAGCTGTTGTTGAACTGTCTCTTATACACATCTGACGCTGCCGACGAAGAGGATA
>ERZ1026854.1859-NODE-1859-length-12705-cov-3.890751_pt1 | contig 12705 bp, 8 predicted proteins | sample MGYA00380157_ERZ1026854 | MGnify/ENA primary metagenome ERZ1026854 (study PRJEB33269, sample SAMEA4719793) | human gut metagenome | biome: human-associated habitat; feature: organic feature; material: feces | place: Cameroon | collected 2013-10 ...
GTCAGATGTGTATAAGAGACAGCATTTAGACTTTTTAATCAAATATGTTTTGGTTGTAAGCTGCAGCGGTCTATATTCATTGCTATTAACGTTCCCAAATCAGATTCGTTCTTATTTTGGAGGTAAAAGAAAATGAAAGTTCTCGAAAAAAATGGACAGGTAATCGAAGGTAATTTTGAAGAAAAAGAAGTAAAAGAAGCGTTCTGGCACACAAGCGCCCATGTACTGGCGCAGGCAGTAAAGAGATTATATCCGGATACGAAATGTGCAATTGGTCCAGCAATTGATAACGGATTTTACTATGATTTTGATTTTTCTTTTCCATTTACAGAGGAGAATCTTGCAGCAATCGAAAAAGAAATGAAGAAGATTGTAAAGCAGTCTCTTCCATTAGAAGTATTTAAGGTTACAAAAGAAAAAGCCTTAGATTACATGAAAGAAAGACAGGAAGATTACAAAGTAGAAATGATTGAGGAACTTTCAGAAGGAGAGACAATCACATTTTATAAACAGGGAGATTACGAGGAATTTTGTGCAGGACCTCACGTATCTAATACCTGTGTAATTAAGGCAATCAAACTTCTTTCGACAGCAGGTGCTTACTGGCGCGGTGATGAGAAAAATAAAATGCTTACAAGAATTTATGGAATTTCCTTTCCAAAAGCTGCTGAATTAAAAGAGTATCTGAATATGCTCGAAGAGGCAAAGAAGAGAGATCACAGAAAGCTTGGAAAAGAACTTGGATTATTTACGATCATGGAGGAAGGTCCAGGATTCCCATTCTTTTTACCAAAGGGAATGGTACTGAAAAATACTCTGATTGACTATTGGAGAAAGATGCATACAAGAGAAGGATATGAAGAAATCTCCACACCAATCCTCTTAAACAGACAGCTTTGGGAAACATCAGGCCATTGGGATCATTACAGAGAAAATATGTACACAACAGTCATTGACGACATGGATTTTGCGGTAAAGCCAATGAACTGTCCGGGTGGAATGCTTGTTTACAAGATGGAACCACGTTCCTACAAAGAGCTTCCTCTTCGACTTGGCGAACTTGGTCTCGTACACCGTCATGAAAAGTCAGGACAGCTTCACGGACTGATGCGTGTAAGATGTTTTACACAGGATGATGCCCATATCTTCATGACAGAGAGCCAGATAGAAGGGGAAATCCAGAAAGTTGTAAAACTCATTGATGAAGTATACAAAAAGTTTGGATTTACTTACCATGTAGAATTATCCACTCGTCCAGACGACAGCATGGGAACAGAAGAAGAGTGGGAAGTAGCAACAAATGCACTGGAAAATGCAATCAAAGCTATGAACATTCCTTACGAAGTAAATGAAGGTGACGGCGCATTTTATGGACCAAAGCTTGACTTCCATTTACAGGATTCTATTGGAAGAACATGGCAGTGCGGAACAATTCAGCTTGACTTTCAGCTTCCACAGCGATTTGAAGCAGAATATATTGGTGCAGACGGAGAAAAGCATCGTCCAATAATGATTCACCGTGTTGTATTTGGTTCTATAGAGCGATTCATCGGAATATTAATTGAGCATTATGCCGGCAAGTTCCCAACTTGGTTAGCACCAGTACAGGCGAAAGTGCTTCCAGTATCCGATAAATTTGCAGATTACGCAAAACAGGTTGCCGAGCAGCTTAAAAAAGATGGCGTTCGTGTAGAAGTTGATGATCGTGATGAAAAACTTGGCTATAAGATTAGACAGGCTCAGCTTCAGAAAGTTCCTTATATGCTCATTCTTGGAGAAAAAGAACAGAGTTCAGAAACAGTTTCTGTTCGTAAGAGAGACCTTGTCAATGAGAATGACAGCCCAGAAATGGGAACAATGTCTGTAAAAGAATTTGCTGCAATTATTGAAAAAGAATCTCAGTATTAAATAGTAATTTGGTGAGCTGGTAATAGATGCTGCCAGAGAAGAATGAGTAGCCAGATTGTCAGAAGAACTTAGAAAGGTACCCCCCAAAAAAATTATTTCATTTTGTTCCGTTGTGCTAAACGTTCCATTTTGCCCAATAAAGCAGAAACTTCGGAAAAAGCAGTCCGAAGTTTCTATGGTCAAAATTCCACAGCACAAAGTCACAAAATGAAATAATTTTTTTGTGCCTTTTTCATAGTCTTTGTGTACTCTGGAAAAAATTTCCCTGATGCGGCTGCTTAAATTCTATTACCAACAATAGATGAGGATACCTGGGGTTTCAGACAAAAGTCTTTGGCAAATAGACTATTACATAGCAGTTAGGATTGCTTAACAGAAGACTGAATGAAAACGCTCTATGAGAATCATAACTCTGTATACTTTATACAAATAGAAAGAAAGAATTTATGGATTTTTTAGAATTTTTGATGGAATAAAGAGCTAAGATATGATATTATGTTGCATGTAGTGCGTAATAATTGTGACATTATATAAGGTAATAAGTTGTAATAAATTAAGGAAGGAAGTGCCAGAATGCCCCCTTTTGCCAAAAGAGAAATTAAAAATTCTTTTATAAAACTTTTAACAGAACGACCAATTTCCCAGATTACAGTGAAGGATATTGTAGAGGATTGTGGTGTGAATCGTAATTCTTTTTATTATCATTTTCAGGATATCCCTTCTTTATTAGAAGAGATTATTGTGGAGATGACAGCAAAGGTTATAGAAACTTTGCCGGAGGAATCTACATTTGAGGAAAAGGTCACGGCGGCTTTGGAGGAGATTAATTCAAATAAAAGAATGATCTATCATATTTATGGTTCTTCGAACAGAGAATTTTATGAGAAACAGCTTATGAAGATATGTGAGCATGTTACCCGGACTTATATTCGTTCAAGGGATTATTCGGAGCGGGTGGATTCAAAGGACTTAGAGTTTGTCATAAGTTACTTAAAATGTGAATTATTTGGACAGCTTATTGACTGGCTTAATCATGATATGTCTTACGATATTGTGGAACATTCGCGAGTACTTTGTCGAATGTTTGCAGGAAGTATGCGTATGGTATGTCAAAAATACAAAATAATATAAAGAGAATCGCAAAGAGTAATTGCAATCTTAAAAATAACATGCTACAATGTACTATATTTCGGGAAATACGATGAGATAAAAGAATAGCAGAGAAGATTTCGAGAGAGAAGTTCATCTGGGCTTCTCTGTTTTTGTGCAATTGGAGAAAGAGCATATAGGACTTACCGTAGGCTACATCGCAGAAGTATTTTTCCCAACAATACAAATTATACTTTAGAACTTAGCTGAGCTGCATAAAGTTACAAAGAAATTGAGAAACAAAGAAAGGGGATTAATAATTGAAAGTCAAAAAAAAACAAGCCGTAATGATTGGACTGATTGCGGTATTTGTCGTGGTGCTTGTGATTAATATGATGACGGGCAAACCATCCGCAGATGGTGAGTATACAAGTGCTGTATACGCAACGGTACTATCATTGCTTCCGCCAGTAATCGCAATTGGACTGGCACTTTTTACAAAAGAGGTATACACATCACTTCTGGCCGGAATTCTGGCTGGAGCACTTTTGTATGCCAATGGCAATCTGGAATTGATGTTAAATACGATGCTATTTAACGAGGATGGCGGTATGGTAAGCAAGCTGTCTGACTCCGGAAATGTTGGAATTTTAGTATTTCTTGTCATGCTGGGCATCTTAGTATCACTGTTAAACAAAGCGGGAGGTTCCGCTGCATTTGGAAAGTGGGCATCTAAGCACATCAAGACAAGGATTGGGGCACAGATTAGCGTTATGATTCTTGGAGTGTTAATCTTTGTCGATGATTATTTCAATTGTCTGACGGTTGGAAGTGTTATGCGTCCTGTGACAGACCGTCACAAGGTATCCAGAGCAAAGCTATCTTATATTATTGATGCGACAGCAGCTCCGGTTTGTATCATTGCACCAATCAGCTCTTGGGCAGCCGCAGTTACGTCCTCTGTTCCAGCCGATTCTGGAATTAATGGTTTTGCGGTCTTTATCCAGACCATTCCATATAATCTGTATGCAATTCTCACGTTAGTAATGCTGCTTACAATTACTGTTTTGCGTGTGGATTTTGGACCGATGAAGCGTCATGAGATGAACGCTATTGCCGGTGATCTGTTTACAACACCAGGAAGACCGTATGAGGACAATGAAGAAGAAATCATTAAGGAAAACTCTCATGTACTTGACCTGGTGCTTCCAGTATTCGTATTGATTGTAAGCTGTATTGTAGCCATGATTTATACCGGTGGCTTTTTTACGGGAGCATCCTTTGTGGAGGCATTCGCAAATTCGAGTGCATCGGTAGGTCTGGTACTCGGCGGAAGCGTGACGCTCGCATTTACTTTTGTTTATTATATGATGCGTGATGTGCTTTCTTTCCGTGAGTTTACAGAGTGTATTCCAGATGGATTTAAGTCCATGATCGCACCAATCATGATTCTGACACTGGCATGGACGCTGTCTGGTGTGACAAATCTTCTTGGCGCAAAGGTATTTGTAGCCGATATGGTACAGCACTTCGCGCAGGGACTTCAGGGATTTCTTCCGATGGTGATTTTTGTAGTAGCTGCATTTCTTGCATTTGCGACTGGAACCTCATGGGGAACTTTCAGTATTTTAATCCCAATTGTAATTGGTGTATTCCCATCTGGTCAGATGATGGCAATTTCGATCGCATCCTGTCTGGCAGGTGCTGTCTGCGGCGATCATTGTTCACCAATTTCCGATACTACCATTATGGCATCGGCTGGTGGTCATTGTGAGCATGTCAACCATGTGGCAACACAGCTTCCATATGTAGGACTGGTGGCGGCTATCTGCATGGTCGGTTATTTTCTGATTGGTGTGTTGCAGGCTGTAGGGTTAACGCAGTTTTCACTTCTGGCACTTCCGGTTTGTATTGTGCTGTTGGTTGCGATTCTTTTTGTAATTCGTGCAAAGACGGGCGGAAAGGAAGCAATTTAAATGAGCTAGACAGCCGCCGCTATGGAAGTTGTAGCCGGATTTCTTAAAAAGGTTTTATTATAAGTTTGATTTTGTTCTGTTGTGCTAAACGTTTTATTTTGCCCAATAAAGCAGAAATTTCGCAGAAACGAATGCGAAGTTTCTATGGTCAAAATTCCACAGCATAAAGTCACAAAATGTCATCTTATAATAAAGCCTTTTTTGATGTATTTGAGAAATTCGATGAAGGATGTGTGTAGCGGCTGGCTGTCCTCTTTCTTTGGGAGCATCTCTATATCTGGGGCAACCTGGAATTTAATAAATCAGAGTGATAGAATTCTCCTCGCAGTATGTAATCCATTTTTCTTCTGGTTCCTGATCCGTGATAATGATGTCGATTTCTTTTATGCTTAAGGTTTTAAAATAGTAGGTCATTCCAAACTTCGTATGGTCCGCAAGCACAATAAGCTGATCGCAATTGTCCCGGCAGGCCCGTATCAATGTCATATCAAGGTCTGTTGAAAATGTCAGGCCATTTATCAGGTCAATTCCGTTGCAGGAAGTAAAACAATATTGGGCGTAACGTTTGCTGATTAGTTCCTTTACTTCTTTTCCATAGATTCCTTCATGAAAATAATTATAGATACCGGCAGGACATTCGACAGTAACGTTATTGTTTTCCGACAGTTTATGAGCGAGGGGCATTCCATTTGTCAGAATATTAAGACGAAGGTCTGGTTTGACATGGCTGGCGAATTCCAGGCAGGTACTACTTGAGGTAATAAATAAAGTATCATTATTATGGATGAGGGAAGCCGCAATTTTTCCAATATATTTTTTCCCTTCAAGATTTGTTTTTTTACGCAGGGCAAAAGGTTCAACAAAAGAGTCAGATATACTAAGGGAAGCACCGCCATGTGTTCTTAGCACATAACCCTCTCTTTCTAATAAGGTGAGGTCACGACGGATAGTAGGTAAACTTACATATAATCTTTGTGACAGGTCTTTTACGGAAACATACCCCTTTTCATCAAGTAATTCTAAAATCTCTTTTCTACGTTCGTCTGGTATCATGTAAAATGTCCTTTCTATCAATATTTTTATCTATATTAAACAAAAGCAATCAGAAAATGTGATTGATAAACGTCAATAACAATCACAAAAAGCGATTGATTATCAATATAATAGCACCTGCTTGTAAATATATCAATCATGCTATATACTCACACTATTCAATGAGATTTTTAAGAAAAGAATTGAAAGACAATAAACATAAATCAGATGTTTGGAAATTAATTCCGGGTTTTCTAAAATGTTTTGTGTAATGAGGCACTGATAGAATATCCAGACAAAATAGTGTCCAATGATTTATATAAAACCAGAGTCAAAGAAAATGGCCAGATAATAGGGAGAAAGAAAAATGGTAAAATTAATTATGACAGATATAGACGGAACTTTGTTACCTGACGGAACAATGGATATTAATCTGGAGTATTTTGAAGTGATAGAAAAGCTTGTTGAAAAAGGGATTGTATTTGTGGTTGCATCCGGCAGACATATGAGCAGTGTAAAAAAAGTTTTTGCTCCTGTTTTGGATAAAATATGGGTTGCCTCCCAAAATGGAAATGTACTGACCTATCACGGAAAGTCAAGAATCATAAAGTCGATTCCGCAGGAATGGGGAAGAGAAATGTGGAGACAGTTCTCAAAACTGAAAGGAGTAGAAGGTATTCTTGATACAGCAACAGAAATGTATTGTCCATTTGAAGAATCTCCAATGCATAAAATACTCACAGATGATTATCATTTTGATGTAGTTGGAACAGGCGGCTGGGATAAAATTCCTGAGGAAGATTTTAGCATGATGACCTTATATCATCCAGAAAAAGCAGAAAATATTTGCCAGGAGCTAGTTAAAGGTAAATGGAAAGGAAAATTAGAATTTTTGAGTTCTGGGAAATATTGGGTTGATATCGTTATGCCGGAAGCTGGTAAAGGAACAGCCTTGGAAGAAATCTGCAGCCAACTGGGAATTTCACTAGAAGAAACCATTGCCTTTGGAGATAACTTAAACGACATTTCCATGATTCAGTCTGCCGGAAAAGGTTATGCGGTAAATACAGCAAGGGAAGAAACGAAAAAAGCCGCAGATGAAGTCATTCCAGGCTATGCCGAAAATGGGGTGTTGGAGGTGTTGAAAACTTATTTATAATGGACTTTTCAAAATACAGTATTTGAGCAGCGACAAAAGACGTAGATATTATGTATAGATTCTTCAGACTTCTGACTGTGAATATGATAAAAGGTTTTTAACCCCATGAGAGAAAGAGGACTGAAAGCTTGAGAGTTATACATTTGTTGTCAAATTTTCCTGAAGTCAAAAACCCAGCAGAGAAAGATTTTTCTGCCGGGTTTTGTTAGTTTTAGAGCTTTAAAGCTTTGTCAGCTTTGCTATCTAATGAATTGAATCATAGAAATTTTTTTGTTTGGAATGCTAATAAAATCATAGAATTTTTAATGTGAATCAAAAAATATTCTATCGTTTCTCTACAAAGAATCCTATATACTGTCATTATCAACAAAAACCGAGGAGGGTACTTATAATGAGAAAAAAAGTCGTAGCAATGATGATGGCAGCAGCTTTAGTAGTTTCTACAGCAGCTTGTGGTAGCAGCGGTAGCAGCAGCAAGGGCGAATCAAACACAGGAAGTCAGGCAGCAGCAACTTCTGAAGTTGCAAACAAAGATAAACCACTCGTATGGTTTAACCGTCAGCCTTCTAACAGTTCTACAGGAGAACTGGATAAGACAGCTCTTAACTTTAACAAAGATACTTACTATGTAGGTTTCGATGCAAACCAGGGTGCTGAAGTTCAGGGTCAGATGGTTAAAGATTATATCGAGAAAAATATTGATAAGATTGACCGTAACGGTGATGGTGTTATCGGATACGTTTTAGCAATCGGTGATATCGGACATAACGATTCTATCGCTCGTACAAGAGGTGTTCGTAAAGCTCTTGGAACAGGCGTTGAGAAAGATGGAGAAATCAACAGTGCTCCTACAGGAACAAACACAGATGGAAAAGCTGCAGAGGTTCAGGATGCAGAACTTGAAGTAAATGGAAAGAAATATGTTGTAAGAGAGCTTGCTTCTCAGGAAATGAAGAACTCAGCTGGAGCTACATGGGATGCAGCAACGGCAGGTAACGCTATCGGAACATGGTCATCTTCATTTGGAGATTCCATTGATGTAGTTGTTTCTAACAACGATGGAATGGGAATGTCAATGTTTAACGCATGGTCAAAAGATAACAAAGTTCCTACATTTGGATATGATGCAAACAGTGATGCAGTAGCAGCCATCGCAGAAGGTTACGGCGGAACAGTCAGCCAGCATGCCGACGTTCAGGCTTACCTTACACTTAGAGTACTTCGTAACGCACTTGATGGTGTTGACGTAGACACAGGTATCGGAACTGCTGATGAAGCAGGAAATGTTCTTAGCGAAGACGTATATAAATATAGTGAAGAAGAACGTTCTTACTATGCATTAAATGCAGCAGTTACAGCAGATAACTACAAAGATTTCACAGATTCTACAGTTGTTTGGAAACCAGTATCTAACCAGTTAGATTCCTCCAAACATCCTACAAAGAAAGTATGGCTTAATATTTACAACGCTTCTGATAACTTCTTAAGCTCAACATATCAGCCACTTTTACAGAACTATGATGATCTTTTAAATCTTGATGTAGAGTACATCGGTGGTGATGGACAGACAGAGTCTAACGTTACAAACCGTCTTGGAAATCCAAGCCAGTACGATGCATTTGCAATCAACATGGTTAAGACAGATAATGCAGCTTCTTACACAGCTATTTTAAATCAGTAATCGCAGCCATTTAAGGCAAATAATTTACAGAGGGATTTATGTGTAAGCTATATAGAAGGAAACTGTATAGAGACTCATATGAAGATTTATAGAAAACTGTATCAAGCTTACATAAGACTGTGAATTAGAATTGTGCTTATATGATGAAAAAACTTTAATAGTACAAACAAACCATTTTGGGGCTGCCGAGCTAAGAGGGCATAACAACATAGATGCCGGAGAGTGAGACAGCCCCATATTTAAGAAGCAAAGTAATAGTTAATATCTTAATTATAGGAGCAGAAAGTATGGAGGATAAGAGAGACGATACTATCTTATCGATACGTGGTATGAGTAAATCATTTGGACGTAACAGAGTACTTGACCACATCAATTTAGATGTGAAAAGAGGAACCGTTATGGGCCTGATGGGAGAAAATGGTGCCGGTAAGTCAACAATGATGAAGTGTCTTTTTGGTACATACCAGAAAGATGAAGGAAATATATATCTGGAGGGAAAGGAAGTAAACTTTTCCGGACCGAAGGATGCCCTTGAAAATGGAATCGCGATGGTACATCAGGAATTAAACCAGTGCCTGGAAAGAAACGTAGTGGATAATCTTTTCCTTGGAAGATATCCGGTAAATTCACTTGGAGTTATCGATGAAAAGCGAATGAAAAATGAGGCTTCCAAGCTATTCCGAAGATTGGGAATGACAGTAAATTTAGAGCAGCCGATGCGGAATATGTCTGTATCCCAGAGACAGATGTGTGAGATTGCGAAAGCGATTTCCTATAATTCCAAAGTAATTGTATTAGATGAGCCAACTTCATCCCTTACAGTACAGGAAGTAGATAAACTTTTTGAAATGATGAGAATGTTACGAGATCAGGGAATTTCTCTTATCTATATTTCTCACAAGATGGATGAGATTTTTGAAATCTGTGATGAAATCTCCGTTCTTCGAGACGGTAATCTTGTTATGACAAAAAGTGCAAAAGAAACAAACATGAACGAACTGATTACAGCAATGGTAGGTCGAGTTCTTGAGAACCGATTCCCACCAGTAGATAATCAGCCAGGGGATGTTGTTTTATCTGTTCAGCATTTGTCAACAAAGTTTGAGCCATATTTACAGGATGTTTCCTTCGATGTACATGAGGGCGAGATTTTTGGACTTTATGGTCTGGTTGGAGCTGGACGTACAGAATTATTAGAGACAATTTTTGGTATACGAACAAGAGCAGCAGGTCGAGTATATTTAAATAATAAACTTATGAATTTCAGTTGTGCAAAAGAAGCGATGGATTATGGATTTGCTCTTATCACAGAGGAAAGAAAGGCAAATGGACTTTTCTTGAAAGGTGACTTAACTTTTAATACCACAATCGCCAATTTAAATGCATACAAAAAAGGAGTTGCAATTTCTGACCCTAAGATGATAAAGGCGACTTCAAACGAAATCAAGATCATGCATACGAAATGTATGGGCCCTGGGGATATGATCTCAAGTCTTTCTGGTGGAAACCAGCAGAAAGTTATTTTTGGAAAATGGCTGGAGCGAAGCCCACAGGTATTCATGATGGATGAGCCGACTCGTGGTATCGATGTTGGAGCAAAATATGAAATTTATGAGTTGATTATCCAGATGGCAAAACAAGGAAAAACAATCATCGTTGTTTCATCCGAGATGCCAGAGATTCTTGGAATTACAAACCGCATTGGTGTTATGTCGAACGGACATCTTTCCGGAATTGTAAATACCAAGGAGACCAATCAGGAAGAACTTTTAAGACTCAGTGCAAAATACCTATAATTAAGGGAGAAGATAGATATGGCTAATGGTGAAATTCTTACGGCTGAACAGGAAAGAAAACTGAGACAGCCTATTGATGAATATGTTGGTAAAATCCAAAAAGAAATTGATGAATTAAGAGAACATGGTACAGCAGAAGTAATTGAGTACCAGAATCTTATCGCAAACGTAAAAAGAGATAAAACACTCTCTAAAGGAGAGAAAGAATCCGAAATTAAAGAATTTGAAGCAAAGTTAAATCAGGCAAAATCTGTAGAAGCTCAGAATAAAGATAAAGTAGCAAAACTTATCGCTGATGCGGAAAGCTATCTGAAAGAAAACTTTGAAAAACTGTATTATAATGCAGTAAAAGAAAGCTGTGAAGTGGAAAAAGCAAAAGCTTTAGAGGACCACAAGCAGCGTCTTGCTAAGTTAGAAAAAGAGCATAAAGAAGCACTGGCAGGTATGTCTGACCAGGTTGAGATTAAAGAAGAGAACTACGTACATAAAAACCGTATTTCTAATGAAAAGTTAGAGCTGGAAAAAGAAAAACAGCGTATTAAAGACAGAAAACACGATGCCTTTACTTATAAGTATCATTTGATAGATTTATTGCGGTTGTCAGAATTCACATTTGCAGAAGAGATGGCACAGAAGTGGGAAAACTACAAATATACGTTTAACCGCAGAAGCTTCCTTTTACAGAATGGATTGTATATTGCCATTATTTTAATCTTCGTTGCGTTATGTGTAATTACTCCAATTAAAAAAGGAACCCCTCTACTCACATATAATAACGTACTGAACATTCTCCAGCAGGCTTCACCTAGAATGTTCCTTGCCCTTGGTGTTGCTGGATTGATCCTCCTTACAGGTACAGACTTGTCTGTTGGACGAATGGTTGGTATGGGTATGACGGCCGCAACCATCATTATGCATCAGGGAGTAAATACAGGTTCTGTATTTGGACATATTTTTGATTTTACAAACATTCCAGTTGGTGGAAGAGTAGTTTTAGCATTAATTGTATGTATTGTTTTATGTACGGTATTTACAAGTATTGCAGGATTTTTTACAGCGAAGTTTAAGATGCATCCGTTCATATCGACAATGGCGAATATGCTTGTTATCTTCGGTTTAGTAACATATGCAACAAAGGGTGTATCTTTTGGTTCTATCGAAGCAACGATTCCAAACATGATTATTCCAAAAGTAAATGGATTCCCTACTATTATTTTATGGGCATTAGCAGCAATCGTAATCGTATGGTTTATCTGGAATAAGACAACATTTGGAAAGAATCTGTATGCAGTTGGTGGAAATCCTGAAGCAGCAGCTGTTTCCGGTATCTCCGTATTTGCAGTTACACTTGGAGCATTCGTTATGGCTGGTATCCTTTATGGATTTGGTTCCTGGCTTGAATGTGCCAGAATGGTAGGTTCCGGTTCCGCCGCTTATGGACAGGGCTGGGATATGGATGCCATTGCAGCCTGCGTAGTTGGTGGTGTATCCTTTACCGGTGGTATTGGTAAGATTTCCGGAGTTGTAACTGGTGTACTTATTTTTACATCCCTTACATATTCCCTTACTATTCTGGGTATTGATACAAATCTTCAGTTTATTTTCGAAGGAATCATCATTTTGGCAGCAGTAACACTTGACTGTCTGAAATATGTACAGAAAAAATAAGTAATTCGTAATCAGAATCATTCGCATATAATCACCATAGGCCGCCCGCTCATCGTCAGAGATGAATGGACGGCCTAAACAATATCAGGTATTCAGAAAAAGACATTTGTCTGATATAATAAGAACAGGAGAAGAAAGAGCTGAACATGCTGAAAGAGGAACGTCATATGGAAAAGTATAAAGTGATTTTAGTTGATGATGAAATAGAAGCAATCCAGGCAATGGAACATAAGATGGACTGGGATGGACTGGGCTTTGAGGTGTCAGGAAGTGCAACCAACGGAGTGAAAGCCCTGGAACTGGTAGAAAATATACAGCCGGATGTTGTGATAACCGATATAAAAATGCCTTATATGAATGGCCTGGAGCTGGCGCAGAAGTTAAATGATGATTATC
>ERZ1026854.1861-NODE-1861-length-12691-cov-7.087765_pt1 | contig 12691 bp, 10 predicted proteins | sample MGYA00380157_ERZ1026854 | MGnify/ENA primary metagenome ERZ1026854 (study PRJEB33269, sample SAMEA4719793) | human gut metagenome | biome: human-associated habitat; feature: organic feature; material: feces | place: Cameroon | collected 2013-10 ...
CCCGCACTCGGGCACGATGAACGGTGTAGTGCTAGATCTCCGTTCATCTTAGGTTTCATGCTGTATCCGACGAAGAACAGGATTGCGGAGGAGAGGGCCGAAGCGATGCCGAGGGCCAACACCGTGTCATGGATCAGGAGGATGGGAAGAGCGACGGGTATGACGGTGAGGAGGGTGATGATGAAGCATCCGAGGGAGCTGAGGGCCATCGATCTGCGGTTCTTGGACATCCCTTCGGCATCCTCGGTCCTGCAGTCGAGGATCCTCTCGCATATCATGCGCTCGTCCTCCGGCAATAGGGCGTCGAGCGGGGTTCCGCCGAAGGCTTTCAGCAGATACTCCACCGCCTCCTCGCGATCCCCGCTTCCGCGGGCCGCATCGATCACCTTGGCATGATGCCTCTCGCTGAACAAGCCGATCAGATAGAAGATGACTGCGTCTATGGCTCCCCATGTGGCGTTCATGCCGATGATCATGAGAACGAGATGGAAGGCGGAGCCGTAGTCCAGGAAGCCGATCCTCGCAGCGGTGACGAAGATGAGCTCCATTATGAAGCCGTACATCAGCTCCTAGAGGGCCAGGGTCGGCCCCGTCATGGTCACGAGGCCGCGTACGGTGTTCATCGGCATGTCCGCCGCGATGACCGTCTCATTTTTACGCTTATCCTTCGCCGTTTCGCGCGGTTCCGGGATATGCGAAGGTTGATATCCGTCGCAACCGTCGCCCGAGGCATGTTGGATGTCGTTGCCAGATCCCAGAGGGGAAGGGTCTGCGAATACGCTAGGGAGAAGGATGGGCCCAGGCTGAGGACGCCCGCGGTCCTGAGGACCGGCGGCGATGCCCCCGCCCGCATCGAGGTGCGCGAAGGCGGAAGGGTCCTGCACCTGCTCGGAGCCGAGGTGCCTCTGGAGGAGGGGCTGCTGCTCACCGCATCGTCCGGTATGAGGCAGGAGCCCGTCGTGAAGGACGGTGTGGAGGTGGTCAGGCTCCCCCTGCCGGAGGATCTCGTCATCGACGATTCCGCCGAGGTCGTCGTCGTCCCCAACGCGTTCGAGCTTAGGCACGACGCCCGTCGTCTCGTCGACACGGTCATCGCACTGAGGAATGCGGCCGGATTCGGACGTCTCGTGTGCATGCTCGGCATCGGCGAACCATCGTATGCGGCTCTTCTCGCGTACATGGGCGTGGACGTCATCGACGATTCCCTGTCCAAGGCCTCGGGACTCAGAGGCGTCCGTCTGATCCCGGAGGCGGAGATGGATGTCGGCAGGGACTCGTCGGATGCGAACGTCGAGGCTCTGGAGGCGGAGGTCTCTCTGATCAGGGACTTCATCGCCGCCGACAGGCTCAGGGAGCTCGTAGACCAGAGGGCCCCCTCCACAGCATCCGGCGTTGCGACTCTCAGGCTGTACGACCGTGTCGGATACGAGTACGCCGAGGAGACCTGCTCCACGGTCGGATGCAGGTTCTGCTCCAACACCACCCAGTCCCTCAGGCGTCCCGAGGTCGTCAGGTACAGGGAAGCGATCTCCAGGTACCACAAGCCGGAATGCAAGAGGATACTCGTGCTCCTTCCCTGTTCCGCGAAGAAGCCCTATCATATCTCAAAATCCCATAGGGCGTTCGCCTCCGCCATCCACACGGCGCAGCACGACACCCTGGTGCACGAGGTCATCGTCACCTCCCCGCTAGGGGCCGTCCCCAGGGAGCTGGACATGTTCTTCCCCGCAAACGCCTACGACATCCCCGTCACTGGCGAGTGGAAATGCGAGGAGAAGAGGTTCATCCGCGAGATGGTCGCAGGGATCATCGCGCAGGGATACGACAAGATTATCTGCCATCTCGGAGAGGACTACGAGCTGGTGGAGGGCCTCGCCGACATGGAGTGCACCGTGGTCGGCGACCCGACGTCCCCCAAGTCCCTGGAGAACCTCGACAAGGCCCTGAGGGCAGCCGCTAAGGGCATGCAGACGGTCGGGTATCTCCAGGAGAGGAACGATTACGTCCGCAGCGTCCTGTCCTTCCAGTTCGGGGACGATGTCCGCGATGCGATCATGGATGAGGATACCTACGCCATCGGCAAGTTCCCCTATTGGAAGATAATCCGCGAGAAGGACGGCGTCAAGACGCAGCTCGGCATGATGACCCCCGAGAGGGGCATGGTCTCCCTCACGCTCGAGGGAGCCGCGATCGTCGCCGGTCTCGGACACAACGTCGTCGAGATCCAGGACTTCGAGATCAAGGGCAACCTGTTCGCCGTCGGCGTGGTCGAGGCGGATCCCAGGATCCGCATCGGAGACGAGGCGATCTTCGTCTGCAACGGCGAGGTGCGCGGAGTCGGAGTCGCGGAGATGTGCGGCCGCGAGATGACGGAGCTCAGGCGCGGCATCGCTGTCAAGGTCCGCCACAAGCTGAAGAAGTGAGAAAAGGGTTTTTCGGCCTTTTTCGGACCGTAGCCAGACGGTCGAAACGGGGGGTACCGTTTTCGGAGACCCCCCGTCCTTTCCTTTAAATACCGTCCGTCGAATGATGATTATGAAGACGGGCGCTCCCAAGGTACCGGTCTTCAGGGCGGTCGGTCGCTTTTTGCAACCATCCATCCATCCTGTCTGCACCGGCCGCCCCGGTTCACCTCACCTCAGGGATCCTGAGGCTCCGAGGAGAGGGTCTCCTGCGCGTACTTCTTGGAGATCCTGCTGAGTCCCACTCCGAGAACGAGTCCGAGGATCACGAACATGACGCACTGCACCGTTTCGGCACCGACATCGAGCTTCGTGAGGGCCTCCACGGTGACGGTGACGATCGAACCTATCGTAAGACCGAGGATGACCATGTAGGTCGACTTCCTGTTGTTCCTGATGAAATGGTCCACCACCTTGGAGAACGCCAGGATGCCGATCAGGAGTCCGAGCCCTCCGGGTATCAGAGCGGACATGTCGAACTCGGTCATGGCGTTCATGAAGGGCGTGAAGAGCCCCAGAGCCAGGAGGATCGTGGAACCGCTCACTCCGGGAGCGAGCTTCGACACCGCGAGGATCATTCCGACGACGAGCCATACGAGGAAGCTGTCCACGGTCCTGTCCGATCCGTCCCCTCCCAGGCTGATCCCGAGGAAGAACAGCATCACGACGAACCCTACGGCCAGGGCGATCCAGTTGTAGACCGTCATGGGCTTCCCGTCCTCGCCAAGCGCCTTGACATCCGGCACCTGCGCTGCGATGAGGGCAGCGAAGAAGAACATCATCGGCACCTCCCATTCTGTCATCAACGCATTCAATCCGAACGCGCAGACGAACAGTCCGAGGACGATACCGATTCCCAGGGGTATGACGAATCTGAGGTCGTGCAGCAGCTTCTCGCGTATGTCCGCGAGATCCGCGATGAGCCTCTCGTAGATTCCGAAGATGACTGCGATAGTGGCTCCGCTGGCGCCCGGGAGCATGGAGACGATCCCAACCAGGGCTCCGACCAGCAAGTCCTTCACTGCCTTTACGGTCATTGGTATGTGGATTATGGGGTCCTATATAAGAAGCTCCGGCGACCGTTCTCATTCGTCTTCCTATCTGCCCTCAGGAGTCACCATCCAGCATACGTATCGATTCCGGTAGTAATATTGAAATAAGATTCAATATGCACGTCGTATGCGTGTTTTTAAAATACGTGATACTGCGTGCATTGCACCGCATGAATACCAAGACAATCGCTTTGACACTGGTGGCTGTCGCGATAGTCGCAGCCCTTCTGGTGTTCGCGTTATCCCCCGGCGGAGACGACGATCGCGATGATGGATCGGACTCCACCGTGATGGATTACGCAGGCAGGACTGTGAACATCCCGGAGAATCTGGATGACGGTATAGTCACCATCGGGTGTCTCAGCACCCTCAGGTGGCTCGCCTACTTCCCGCAGGAGATGGAGCATGTTTCGATGATCGATCTCGGCATCCAGAAGGGTGTGGGTTCGGGAGCTCTCGCTTACAGCTACGCATATTCCGATATCATCAAGAAAGCCAAGACGCACTCCAACGACAATCTCGACGATGCGGACGCCATCGCCAAGCTCAGGCCCAGTCTAATCCTCGTCAACAGCTCCACGTACAACAGCTATTCCCAGGCATGCGACAATCTGGGCACCCTGTATCCCCTGGCGGTCATCGATACGATGAGCGATATCGAGGCCACGGGATTCTGGGACTCGGACTACAAGCTGATCGACCGCTTCACGAAGCAGGCCGACCTGTACGGCAAGCTTCTCAAGAACGAGAAGAGGGCCGAGGAGGTAAAGAAGATCTTTCAGGGGAACATCGATCGGATCAGGAGTTTCAGCAACGGCACCGTCGATACCGTCACATACGTCGGAGGTCCCGTAAACCAGGGCAACAACCCTCTGACGTCCACGTACAACCCCTATCCGACCCTGTCGATCGTCGGAGGCGTGCATGCGCTCGGCGGAAAGACATCGACCCACAGGATCGATCTCAGTCCCGAGGAGGTGCAGAAGCTCAGATTCAATACGATGGTGGTGGATCCTGGGACCTTCGGAACCGGCAAGGGACACGACGGATCGCTCCTGTTCTCGCCCAACAGTCAGGGCGTCCTTCTGGACGTGTACGGAAGGAACAGCAATCCCGACAAGACCGACGACGTCCGCATCTCCATCACGCTCCCGACCATCAGCCACGGGGCCAACTGGGATTGCGTGCTGGCAGGCTCCTTCTACATGGCCTACCTCCACCAAGGTTCCATGACTCAGGAGCAGATGTGGAAGCACGCATCCGCGGTGTTCTCCGACCTCTATACGGAGGCCAGGGGCGACGCGGTCCTGCAGAAGGTGTGCGATTACTACAAGAACGTCATGGAAGGAGTCGACCCGGCCATAAAGGCACAGGTGTTTGGAGAGGTCCACGTGGCCACCTCGTCAGGGAAGTACATCCTCACAGAGGCCTGAGAAGGATGCGGGGGATCAGGGGGACCGGTCGCAGGGTGGAATCCATCGACGATATCGTCGTGGAGGACTACTCCGACATAACCGAGGGGTATCTGCAGAAGGCGAGATACAAGACGCTCTTCATAGCCGGGGTGGCCGTATGCGTGGCGATCCTATCGCTGGTGACCATAAGGCTGGGTGCAGCGGACCTGTCGTACTCCGACATACTGCACACCCTCCTGTACCGCGACGATCCGCTGATGACCTGGACGGTCTACCAGTGGAGGCTGCCGGTGGTCATCGCGGCCATCCTCTGCGGATGCATCCTGGCCTTGGCGGGCACGGTCATGCAGGGCATACTCCGGAACCCCATGGCGTCCCCCTACACCCTGGGCATATCGAATGCGGCCGCGTTCGGTGCGGGTCTCTCGATGATGTTCTTCGGAGCGGGATCCGCAGCGACGCAGAACGTGGCCGATCCGTTCTCGGTCACGTTCTGCGCCTTCGTCTTCGCCATGCTCTCGGTAGGGGTCACGCTCCTCCTGCTGAAGGCGATCGATGCCACGCCCGAAACCATAATCCTCGCAGGGATAGCGACCGGGGCCGTGTTCAGCTCCGGTCTCTCCTTCATGCAGTACTTCGCCGACGAGGCCACGCTGTCGGCCATCGTGTTCTGGCAGTTCGGCAGTCTGTCCAAGATGTCCTGGAACAGCATCGCCGCGGTGCTGGCCGTGCTGATCCCCACGTTCGTCTACCTCTACTGGAAGCGTTGGGACTACAACGCCATGGAGTCCGGCGACGACATGGCCAGGGGGCTGGGCGTGAACACCTCCAGGACCCGTGTGGCCGGACTGATCGTATCCGCACTCATCACCGCAGTGGTCGTCTCCTTCATGGGGATAATCGGGTTCGTCGGCCTCATAGGCCCCCACATCGTGAAGCGGACCATCGGCAGCGACTACAGGTATCTCCTGGTGGGATCGATGATGGTCGGGGCCGCCGTGATGCTGCTCTCGAACATCTTCGCCGCCCACGTGTTCCCGATGTGGGTAGGCTCCACCCTCCCGGTGGGCATAGTCACGTCCGCGATCGGAGGGCCTCTCTTCATCGCCATCCTCGTAGGGAGGCGCGGGAGATGATCGAGGTAAGGGATCTCGCGTTCTCATACGGTTCGAAGAGGGTACTGGACGGTCTGGAGTTCAGCGCGGAGCCCGGACAGCTGGTATCGGTCCTCGGACCGAACGGCGTCGGGAAGACGACGATGCTCCGCTGCATGTGCGGGATACTCCCGCCGGAGCGCGGATGCGTGACGGTGGACGGGGTGGACGTATCCAACCTCAAAGGGAGGGAGCTGGCCAGGAAGGTCGCATTGGTTCCCCAATCGGTTCCGAGGAGCCATTCCATGGTCTACGACTGCGTCCTCCTCGGAAGGAAGCCCACATAGACGTGGGCGTCTCGGCCGAGGACCTGGCAATCACCAGCCGGGCGATATCCGAGATGGGGCTCAGGGACCTCGCCCTCGAATATGCCGACCGCATCAGCGGAGGGGAGTTCCAGAAGGTGCAGATCGCCAGGGCGCTGGTCCAGGAGCCCGCGGTCATGATGTTCGACGAACCCACCAACAATCTCGACATCTCCAATCAGCACCGCACGATGGAGATGATCAAGGCGATGGTCGGGAGGTCGGGGGTATGCGCCATCATGACGATGCACGACATCAATCTGGCCGCACACTACTCCGATGCACTGATATTCGTCAGGGACGGACGGCTGGAGGCCTTCGGCGGGAAGGAGGTCGTCACGCCCGAACTTGTTCGCAGGGTCTACGAGATAGACGTGGACGTGATCGAGCACAACGGCAGGCCCGTCATCGTTCCTGCCGTCAAACAGGAAGAGGGGCGGGATGCGCCCCAGGGATTATGATACAATGAATGAGAATGGATTCCGCGTCGAAGCGCTCACAGGATCCCCCTCGGCGTCATGGAAGGGGTTCCGCGAGAGGCTCGACGGCTACATGGACGGGTACCGTCTTCTGAACGCAGTAAGGGCAGGGGTGTCCCTGGGCATCTTCGATTCCCTCGTCGAACCCTCGACGGTGGAGGATCTGTCCGGAAGACTGGGGACCGATACGGAGATGACCCGCATGCTGTGCAGCGTCCTGGTCGAGGAGGGGCTGCTGATACGCGACGGCAACGTCTATTCCGATTCGGATGAGGCGAAGGCGTTCCTCGTATCGCAGGCGCCGCATTTCCACGGCCCCATCCTGGATTCCTCGGATGAGCGCCTCGAACCCTGGGGACGCATCGCGGACATGGTGAGGAACGGTCCCGATTACCTCCCCTATGAGGAGTTCTTCAGCCGCAAGTGGATCGAAGGGATCGCCCGCTCGGCCATGCTGGGGCCGGTGGCCTCGGTGCTCGACGAGTTGGAGGAGACAGTCCCCGTGAGGGACGGCGACGTGATCCTGGATGTGGGAGGCGGACACGGGCTTTACGCGATCGGACTATGTCTGAGGCATCCCGGTGCGAAGGGGAGGGTCTTCGACCGCGACAGGATACTGGAGGCCGCATCGGAGAACTCGAAGGCGGCAGGGATCCGGTTGGACCTGGTTCCCGGAGACTATTACGAGAACGACCTCCCAGGCGGGAACGATCTTCTTCTGATATTCTCGAACCCGGCGGGATCCGATCCGGAGGTCACGGAGAAGCTGGCGAGGAGCCTCAACCCGGGCGGACGCATCGTCATCCGCAGGAGATCCGGCGGATTCGAGGATTCCGCCGTACGCAACATGGACTGGAATCTCAAGCTGTGGGAGGGCTTCAAGCTCGGAGAGAAGAGGTTCGGAGGGATAAGCGCCGGCAAGGACGACGAATACATCCGGAGGCTCGCGGAGCAGGGAGTCCGTCTCGTCTCCAGGGATCAGAAGGATCCGGCGATGGAGATGCTCGTATTCCGGAAGGATGCGGCGAACCTATCGGGATACCGACGTCGATCGGAGCGGTCGGTGGGACCGGCGGATCGTTCCGGACCGTCATTGGATCGGACCGGTCCGCCGGCGACCGCGGATGAAAGGACTCCATCCGTTTAGAGAGCGAAACGGCATCAAGCCTATATTGCCGGTGGCTCTTCCACGATACGATATGGCAGACATAATGATCCGCAAGAGGAAGAGGATGAGGGACAAGGACGTCAAGGCCCTTGCCCAGCAGATCGAGGACGTCTGCGGCGTTCCCGTGTTCACCCCGGCAGACGGAGTGGATATGGCGGAGAGCGCGGATTTCGACGTCGTCTTCGTCAAGGGGGACATCCTCGCCCTGGTCAAGGATGGGAAGCCGTTCCTCACCGTGAGGGGGATCCTCAAGTACCGTCCCGAGAAGCGCTTCGTCACCGTCGACATGGGCGCGGTCCCGTTCGTCACCAACGGTGCGGACGTCATGGGCCCCGGGATAACCGAGGCGGACCCCGAGATAGCCGAGGGCGACCTGGTATGGATCAGGGATTCCAGGAACGGCGCTCCGCTCGCGGTCGGAACGGCTTTGCGTTCCGGCGCGGATCTCAGCGCCAAGCAGCCCGGGAAGGCCGTCAAGACGATCCACTTCGTCGGCGACAGGCTCTGGAAGACCGGTGAGTGATTTGGCATCCAAGGTGATCCAGGATCCGGTCCACGGGACCGTGGGGATCGACGGGGTCTTCCTGCAGGTCCTGGACCGCTCGGAGATGCAGAGGCTCAGGAGGGTCAAGCAGCTGGGGCTGGGATGCCTGGTGTTCCCCGGCGCGAACCATACGAGGTTCGAGCACTGCCTCGGAGCATACCATCTCGTCGGCCGCATGGCGGAGGCCATCGGTCTGGATGTGGAGGACTCCCGCGCGGTTCGCATGGCGGGATTGCTGCACGACGCCTGCCACCCTCCCTATTCCCATGCCCTGGAGGCGGCCATGGAGGACGCCACGGGCATGGGGCACATGGACCTCGCCAGGGCATTGGTGTTCGGCGACGTCCCTTATTACCGCGAGGAGGACTCCGACCTCTTCGGAGGCATGGACACCATCGCGGAGACGATCGAGGACGAGGGGATATCGCCGGAGGAGGTCTGCGGGCTCATCGCCTCGCCGGAATCCACCGGGGCGGAGGTCCTCGACAGGTTCTGGAACAAGCACGAGTACTTCCCGTCGAAGGACTACTCGCATCAGATCATCCACGGTCCCGTCGATGCGGACCAGATGGATTACCTACTCAGAGACGCCCTTCATACAGGCGTCTGCCACGGAAGCATCGACTGCGACCGTCTGATCAAGACCATGGCGGTCGTGAACGACCGTATCGTCCTGAGCCGCGGCGGCGTCACCGCGGCGGAGGGTCTGATGGTGTCGCGTTCCCTCATGTACACCTCGGTGTACTTCCACGAGGTCACCCGCATCTCGCAGAGGATGATCTCGAAAGCGGTGGAGGAGGCGGACGTGGACGCCTCCTGTTTCCATCTGATCGGAGACTCCGATCTCGAATCCATGATCCTCGCGGCAGGCGGAAGGCCGGCTCTGGAGGCGAGGAGGGTCAGGTCCCGCAGGCTCGACAAGAAGGCGTTCGCCGTCTACAGCGAGCAGATGGACGATTTCACGGCAGAGGTCCTCATGGGATACGCCGGCAGAGAGGGCGCCTCCATCCTCGAGAAGGAGATCGCCGACGCCGCCGGAGTTGAATGGATGGACGTCTGCGCAGAGGTCACATCGAGATCCAATCTCCAAGGAAAGATGAACATCGGCAAGACGGACGTCTCCATCGCGGACGAGGCCGGCAGGGTGAGGTCCCTCGCCAGGTACTCGCCCATAGCGAGGGCACTGCAGTCCAGGGACCCTTACGGATGGGCCGTCATAATCGCTGCTCCGGAGCAGCATGTCGCCGCCGTGGAGAAGGCCTCGAGGAAGGTCCTCGGGCTCTGATCAGCCCTTTATCACGCCGACGGGGGTGAGCTTCGCCACCTTCGCGGTGAGTCCGGCTCCGCACACGACGCGGACTACCTCGTCCACATCCTTGTATGCCTCGGGAGCCTCCTCCAGAACGCCTTCTATGGTGCCGTTCCTCAGATAGACGCCCTTGTCCGCCATCTCCTTCATGACGCCCTCGACGGAGAGCGAATCGATCGCGGCCTTCCTGGACATCTGCCTTCCCGCTCCGTGGCAGGAGGATCCGAAGGTCTGCTCCATGCTCCCCTTCCGTCCTGCGAGGACGTAGGTTCCGACGCTCATGTCGCCGGGGATGATGACCGGCTGTCCGTGGTCGCGGTACCTCATCGGCACCTCGGGTCTTCCCGGAGCGAATGCGCGGGTGGCGCCCTTCCTGTGGACGAGCACGTCCTCGGCATGGCGGTCCACGTCGTGCCTCTCCATCTTGGCGATGTTGTGGGCCACGTCGTACACGACGCCCATGCCCATGGATTCCGCCGAGTCCCCGAGGATCTTCTCGAAGGACTCCCTGACCCAATGGGTGATCATCTGCCTGTTGGCCCAGGCGTAGTTGGCGCCGCAGCACATGGCCTGGTAGTAGTCCATCCCGAGCTTGGAATCCAGAGGGGCGCAGGCGAGCTGCCTGTCGGGCAGTCCGACGGAGTTCTTCTTGACGTAGCGCTCCATCTCCTGGAGGTAATCGGTGGCGATCTGGTGGCCGCATCCGCGGGAGCCGCAGTGGACGGTGATCGTGACCTGCCCCTCCCTGAGGCCGAAGGCCTTGGCGGTGGACTCGTCGAAGACGTTCTCGACCACATCCAGCTCGAGGAAGTGGTTGCCCGATCCGAGGGACCCCAGCTGGGGGAGCCCCCTCTTGCGGGACTTGTCGCTGACCTTGGTGGAATCGGCATCGGCCATGTGGCCGTGCTCCTCGGTCGCATCGAGGTCCTCCTCCCAGCCGTAGCCGTTCTCCACGGCCCATTCGGAGCCGTTCATGAGGATGTCCTCCAGCTCCTTGTATCCGACCTTCGTGAGGCCCTTGGAGCCGAGTCCCGACGGAACGTTCCTGTAGAGCTCGTCCACGAGGTCGTTCTTTCTGTCGCCGATGTCCTCGAGGGTGAGGTCGGTCTTGATGAGACGGACTCCGCAGTTGATATCGAATCCTATGCCTCCGGGGGAGATCGATCCCGCGTTGGCGTCCACGGCGGCAACCCCTCCGATGGGGAATCCGTATCCCCAGTGGATGTCCGGCATGGCCATGGAGCTCCCGACGATCCCGGGGAGGCAGGCGACGTTGGCGGCCTGCTGGGGGGCGTTGTCGGAACGGATGCTGGAGATCATCGCCTCGTCGGCGTAGATGACCGCGTTGGTCCTCATGCCGATGGATTCGTCCATGGGGATCTCCCATCTGTTGTCGTCGAGTCTGTTCAGCTTCCCCTCGTATGCCATGTTATGATCCCCTGCTGACGCTAAGGCCTGACGGATATATCTGTAAGTGTGTGTGAAAAGGGGCCGGGACCGAGATTTGAACCCGAGTCAAGGGATCCACAGTCCCCTAGGATAACCAAGCTACCCTATCCCGGCCATGATGTGAAACCGCCCAACACGTTCCCTTACATAAAGATTTCTTCTCCTATCCAGTTCGATTGCATCTCAGCAACGGTTCCGACCCCATATCCGTTATAAATCCCCAGAACGCATGCGCACCCGCATGACCTTCGTCAAGACGGAGTGCTCCGAATGCGCCGAGACAATCATCATGGATATCGTGAACGGCTACGGATACTGCATGTACTGCGGTGCCAAGGTCGAGCCCGAGGGACTGAGGCGCTTCTCATCGCCTCTGAGGATAGCGATAAGGAAGGAATTGGAGTTCGACGACCCCAGCATATCCGAGCCGTGGTACGAGGACGTCTGCGAGGCCATCCGTCTGATGCTTTCGGGTGAGAAGGATGCCGGTGCCGCCCTGATAAGGTCCGTCTACGGCTCTGCGAAGGATGACGACGAGATGGCCCGCATCTCAAACACCCTGTCGATGGAGATCCTCGAGTACGTGGTGTCCGTCATGGACCGCGACGAAGGGGAGCCATACAGGGGAGGGGCTTTGGATATCATCGGAGTGATCAGGGAGTTCGACGACATCTATCCGACGGAGATCTTGGATCTGTGTCTCGCGCAGATGACGATCGGCACGTTCGTGAGCGGGGAGATCGCCAAGACCACCCTGATCTCGATATCGTATCTCGCCCAGGACCTTCTGACGCTCTCCCGTTCCGCCGCCGATGCCGTTGAGCTGCTGGGTCACATCTGCAGTCTTGCGACGGAGATCGCCAGGTCCGCCTATCCGGAGGATTCGGATATCGACAGGTCGGAGGAGGCCGTGCGCCGTCTGATGTTCCTGATGGACGCATGGAGCGCGATGCTCGCCGTCACCGACGAGATGACACAGAAGGACCATGTGAAGGCCAACCGTGCGCTGTCGGCATCGGGATTCGATGAGGTGCTGGCATCCCTGGAGGAGGCGTTCTCCAAGGCCATGGACGGGGAGGATGCATACAGGGAGCCTCTCTATCGCTATGTCTGGCTCATGTGCGGGTCGCCGTCCCAGGGCTCCAGGAAGGGCGGGAAGCGCTCCAAGGCATGACTCCCTCTTCGGATACGCGCCTTTAACTAGGATGAACGGGGATCTAGCACTACACCGTTCATCGTGCCCGAGTGCGAGGCGATTCGACCATCAGACCGGGTCGAAGGCGGCCTCAGTTCGGTGTAGTTTGTATCTTCAGTGACCTCGACTAAATGAGGCAGGTCACTGAAAATCGTCCTT
>ERZ1026854.1862-NODE-1862-length-12687-cov-4.327581_pt1 | contig 12687 bp, 7 predicted proteins | sample MGYA00380157_ERZ1026854 | MGnify/ENA primary metagenome ERZ1026854 (study PRJEB33269, sample SAMEA4719793) | human gut metagenome | biome: human-associated habitat; feature: organic feature; material: feces | place: Cameroon | collected 2013-10 ...
ACAGATTTATGAACTAAAAATAGCAAGCTAAGGAACTTGCGAAACTTGAATAAAAATAGAAGTGGACACGCAGCCGCCACTGAAGTTCCTCACCGAGCAGAAACTACTTCTGCTCCCACAATCCTTCATGACTCGCTGCTTCACCCTTCCCGACCTCTTTGCAGGCAAGATGCACGCCTTGGTTTATCGAGCTTGGAAAAACCGCGTCAAGGGTCGTGACTGGTACGATTTTGAATGGTACGTCCGACATAATACCCCGCTCGACTTCCCTCACCTGCGCGAGAGAGCCTTGCAGTTCAACCAGGAGGACATCACCAAAGAGTCTTTCCTTGAGAAACTGAACAATCGCCTCTCTACCGCAGACATCAACCAAGTGAAGGCCGACGTGCTGCCATTCATCCACAACCCCAAGGATTTGGATATCTGGTCCAACGACTACTTCCTTCAACTGGTCCAAATGATCAGGTTCGAATAAAGAGGGCAACTTTTTCAACAACACCAAAACTGTACGGTTAAAAATCTTCTTGGCCGAGTGAAAGCTATATGCAACTCGGCATTTTCAACCGTATAACTTGATTGCCCCAATGGACAGATGCCGAAACAAAAACGTTAAACGTTAAAACGTTATTATTCACCCCTTCTTGTCACTCTTAACGTTTAACGTTTTAACGTTTTCTCTTCTCCACTAACCTCCACTGGTCACGCAAAAAGCACGCCAATCCCCATGCAAACGACAGTTCATAACCCATGCTAACAACAACTCACAAACCATGCAATACGACGACTCTCAGCCCATGCCAACAGACGTCCCGAAACGCCCCTCAGTTACCCTCCGCGCCAGTCATAAGCAACCATCCGCCTCGCCCCTAAGCTACCATCGCCAAGGTCCCCCTAAGCGGCGCCCAAGCAAACACTCAAGCAGCCGCCTTGCTCGCCTTGATAAAACCCACAAAGCACCGCAAAAGTTAGCGGTAAAATGCCGCAAAAGTTAGTGGCAAAACACATAATCAATTGATTGCCAAGCACGTTGCACACATCATCAACTACAGGCAAAATACGGTTTATTAGAACGTTTTTGTTTGGGCATCTTTGTTTTGATGTTGCTCAGACAAAAGAAAGAAGTCACGTTGCCACGAAATCACGCCTTAGAGCAATCCAACCCAACCACCTTTGCCATAGAAGTCTCGCGTTCTTACATGATAACGTTATAACGTTTAACGTTTTCAAAATCGCATACGCCTACCACAACAACCCACGAGAACATCAAACAACTCCAAGAAAAGAGCAATCCATAAGACAGAGTTAGAACTTGCCTAAAACTAGAAGGAAGCGTGTGTAAATGTAGGACAAAATGTAGAAGACCATTTTATTGACGTCAATAAAATGGTTGTTATCGGTTCTGGTGCTGAGCGTCAGATAGATGACATTATGCTAACACGCTATGCTTGCTAGCTTGTCGCTCAAAATGGCGACCCTCGTAAACCACAAATCGCATTTGCACAAACTTACTTTGCTGTGCAAACTCGTCGTGCAGAACTTATAGAACAGCGTCTTATTGAAGTTGAAAGAGTTAAGGCACGTGCTAAACTACAGGAAACAGAACGTAAACTTTCTGGCGTACTTTATGAACGAGGGGTGAATGACAAGAGTTTTGCTGTGATACGTTCCAAAGGAGACCAAGCATTATTTCGTTTGAATACCGCAACGCTGAAGCGACGCATGGGAATCCCAGAGAAACGACCATTAGCAGATTTCCTCCCCACTATCAGCATCAAAGCAAAGGATTTTGCAGCAGAAATGACGAGCGTGAATGTGCAGGCCAAAGACCTTCAAGGAGAAAGTCGTATAAGCCAAGAGCATATTGCCAACAATGCTGCTGTTCGAGATATGCTTGTGCAGCGTGGTATAGTTCCAGAGAACCTTCCTCCAGCAGAAGATGTAAAGAAGGTTGAACGCAGATTGGCAAGTGAACAGAAAAAGGCTTTGAAAAACAAAAAGAAAAAATAAGATGGAACAGAAAACGACACAAAAGTTAGTGACCAATCACCGCAAAAGTTAGTGGTAAAATGCCACAAAAGTTAGTGGCAAAACACATAATCAATTGATTGCCAAGCACGTTGCACACATCATCAATTACAGGTAAAACACGGTTTATTAGAACGTTTTTGTTTGGACATCTTTGCTTTGATGTTGCTCAGACAAAAGAAAGAAGTCACGTTGCCACGAAATCACACCTTAGAGCAATCCAACCACCCTTGCCATGGAAGACTCGCGTTCTTCCATGATAACGTTATAATGTTTAACGTTTTCAAAATCGCATACGCGTTCCCCCAGCAGCCCATGGATTTTTCTATCTGCTCCATTTGTGGCCACACCTGTGCAAATCTGCAGCAAACATGGATTTTACCGCAAAAACACCAAACGTTTTACCGCAAAAACGGCAAATGAATCACAGCGAAAACTCAAAATAGATTTCGCAACCAAATAAAAATCAGTAACTTTGTGTCGAAAACAAGAAACTATAAAATATGCAAGAGGACAAGCATGAAATAAGCAAAGACAAGGACTGCCAAGACTTCCTTGCGGGGATAAAAGAACTGACAAGGGGGCTGATGCAGATTCGCGAGCGAGCAGCCATAGAGTACGCTCCTATTGTGGAGGAATTCTGCACGAGGAAACACGCGTCGGAAAACGAAGTAGGACGGATGCTTGACCTTCTGTTTGAGTTTGCCGACGACGAACGCATATTACTCATGTACAAGAAGGTGTGCCGGAGATTCGTCTATGAATATCCCGAAACCATCAGTTTCTACATCATGGAGTACAGAAAAGAATATGATCGCGAGAGTCTTGTCGGGACCGAATACGAATATCTGCTTCACGAGGATAACGACTTGTCTGACGAAGGGCGTGAAGCAAAATAGCCGGTTGCAACGGAGAGAATCCTATTTGTTAAAGCCTGCGCTCAATCATAAGATTTACCCTATTTTCTTCTTTTATATTGATTAGTTTTTATACCTTTGTGGTCAACAAATGACAACTCCAACAAGAAATAGTCTGTTGGTTTAACCTAACCTCCGAACTATAACATTGGAAGATATCACCAAGCAGCCTCCAACGGCTGATGCTTCATTGTATAATGGGCAGCCTACCGACACAGGCTCATCGTGTCCAAGTGCAGGACTCACCTCTTGTACGCCCTCCATCTCAAAGGCCAAAGGTGGGGTGTCGGTAGAGAATGTGCCTTCTGAAAACAAGCAATGGTTTGTTCTGCGCGTTACGTATGGACGCGTCCTCAAGGCAAAAGCATTAGTAGAGGCTAAAGGCTTGGAATGCTATGTGCCTCTGCGATACAAACATATAAACAAGAATGGGAAGAAGCGGATTGTCATAGCCCCTCTCCTGCCCTCTTTTCTATTTGTTTCTGCCACAGCAGCACAAGTCGAGTCCTTGCTTTATGAGATCAAGATTAGCTCTGAGGGAAACAGGAATCTATTAAGTTATTACTTTGACCACACTATTTGTCGTCAAGACAATCCTGATCGCAATCCTCCACTCACCATTCGCAATGACGCGATGGATAATTTCATCAGGCTCACATCCATCAAGAATCCACACATTATACCAGTTACAACAGAGTTCATCCAGTACAAATTAGGCGATATGGTTATTGTGACAGATGGAGATTTTAAAGACGTTCATGGTAGAGTGGCAAGAATCGCAGGACAACAGAGAGTGGTCGTAGAACTATTTGAAGGATGCTTAGTGGCAACGGCATATATTCCGAAGAACGCCATGAAGCTGTATGTGGAACAATAAATCATCACTACACCAATGACAGAAAAAACAAAAAACATACTTAGCTTCAATCATAAAGAAGCTATGGATTTCTTTTTGAAATCAGAACAGTATCATGGTTTCGAGCTACCAGAATATTTCGTATTCGACGAATTGCTTCAAGAAGTCAAGAATACCGTTGGCAAAACGCCCTATAAAGATTGCTTGCGAAAAGGTATATCACCAGAAGAATTACCTGATGTAAACCTTGACATTTTACTCAACAAGGATGGACATTACGCAGTTCGCCCCATAATCCTTGCAAACCCATTCCTTTATTATTTTCTTGTTAGAGAAATTTGTAATGAGCAGTCATGGACGGTCATAAAGCATCTCTTTGAGAAGTACAACGTTCCGCATATTACATCTTGCGCATTGCCCGTTATACCTAAAGAAAAAGAGCCATTTCACAAGTCCACTACTATACTCAACTGGTGGAGTTCTATGGAACAGCGGAGTATAGAGCTTTCTTTGGAATATCGCTACATGTTTGTCACGGACATCACCAACTGTTATGGTTCGGTCAATCCACAAGCATTTGACTGGGCCTTCTCGTTCAAAGGTACAAAGCACGAGCAGGAAACAGAAAATCCGATAGCCAAGAATATCCAAAAGTATCTTTGCGCCTTCCAACAAGGGCGCAATATTGGCATCCCTCAAGGAAATGCCATATTCGACTTTATAGGCGAAATTATTCTTGGCTATTCCGACCTATTACTCCATGAAGCAATACAAAGAGAAGGTATCGCCGCTTCATACGAAATAATCCGTTATCGTGACGACTACCGCATATTTTGTAATGACAAGGATGAACTCGAAAAGATTTCCTATGTCCTTCAGCACGTGTTGGAGAGCTTAAACTTCCGCATGAACAGCAAGAAGACCAAGATCAGCGATAGCATAGTTACCGATGCAGTCAAGCCCGACAAACTTACATATATCTACAACACACCTATCTTCAACAAGAAAGGTTGCGACTTTGACAGTTTCGAGAAGCACCTGCTCTACATCCTTATGTTCGCTCGACAATACCCCGATAGCGGTTCCATCAAAACGATGCTCTCGGATATAGACAAGCGTATAGAAGACTGGCTCGAGCCTTATGAAGAAGAAGTCACGACGATACCAATTCTTGACGGAGAAGAACCCACAACCGAAAAGATAACCAAACGACGCAGACTCGTAGGTGGTAGCATTCGCGCCATGTCTGCAGTCTGTACACAGATAGCCTTAGAGAATGTTGGTTGTTGCCATTATGCCTTGCGCGTTCTCAGTAGAATGGTTGACTCTCTTAAAAACGAGAAGGAGAAAAGCGCAATCATAAGTCTCGTATATTCCAAACTATGCAATCAACCCAACTCTGACTACAATCAGCTTTGGCTGCAAAACATCACGTATCAGCAAGACCAGAAAAACGGAACATCTCCATATAAGATGAGGTTGTGCCGTGTAGTGGCAGGGGACGAAAATGTAAAGTTGTGGAATAATGAGTGGGTGAAGCCCAAGCTCTCGTCAGGCTTGCATATAAATGGTATTGTTGATGCCGAGGCCCTGAAGAAGGTTACGCCGGTGATTACATTCAGGGAGACGAGAACATACAACGAATGGTAAATTATTTTAAATTGCAAATCACATGGACAACAGGACATACTATTCGAATCTTTTGCAGAAAACAGACGACGAGTTGATAAGAATTCTTTCTCATTATTGGGGAGTATCTATAGAAGATTTAAATAAACCTTTTAAGGTAATCGCGACTTACAAGAAAGCTCCCAAAAAGGATATTAAAGGTCGCGAATATGGATATTTTGAAAATGTCCACAACTTAAATGGTGACATCTTGTATTATCCACACAAATTGGGTAAGGTAAGGGTGTTTTCTCTTCATAGAGACAGTTTCTTAACAAATGAGTTTTGGCAGGTCAATGTTAAACTTGCATCACGCATACAACGAATCAAGTTCAACCATCCATTTATGCTTGAAATAAGTGATACATTTTTAGACGAGCCCAAACTGTCATTTGTTGACAAACTAAATAAAGAAAAACTTATTCGTAAGATATTTGAGGAAACAGGCTAAACAAGCCGTGATGCAAAGAACACGTCAAATGCTCTTCATGCCATAATGGGAGATTTGTATACAGAGTCGGAGAGGTTTATATTTGAACTTTTGCAGAATGCCGACGATCAACCTCAAGAAGGCTCTTTGGTAAATGTTACCTTGAAAACATTGAACGAAGATTTACTGTTTTTACATTCTGGAAAGCCTTTTTCTGTAGCTGATGTTGAAAGCATCTCAAGCATAGGTGATAGCACAAAGAAAAATGATTCTGAAAAAACAGGCTATAAAGGTATCGGATTCAAATCTGTTTTTTCTGAAGCAGAAACTGTATACATCAATTCCGGCAATTTTTCATTTGCATTTGACAAGAAATCACCCGTCTATTCTAACGAAGAAGACATGGATACAGTTCCATGGCAAATCAAACCTATTTGGGAAGAAAGATATCGTCTTCCCAAAGAGGTACAAGAGGAATCTCTGTTTTTTTCAGCCCCAGTTGGCATCGCTTTAAACGTGGATCATCAAAACATAATTAAATATGACAAAATAATAACAACTCTTTTGTCAAAGCCACGCTTCGCACTTTTTTTGAGGAATATTGGGCATATACGATTCGAAAGCACCAAGGGTGATGTCATAGAAATACAAAAATCGATAAATGGCAATACCGTTCGACTCTCATCCAATGAAATCACAGAGGATTGGATTATAAAAGACTATACAATTCGAATTCCAGAAGAAACACAAGAAGCCCTACAAAACGAGAAATTAGTACCTAAGAAACTTAAAGAAGCAACAAAAACTAAAATAACTTTTGCAGCAAAGATTATAGAAGGGAAAGTAGTTCCTGTACAAGATGCTGTATTGTTTACATACCTTCCTACTAAAGTCAATGATTTTGGTTTCAAGTTCCTTGTTAATGCCGATTTTTTAACAACAGCAAGCCGTGAGTCTATACATTTCAAAAACACATGGAATAGATTCTTGTTCGGGCAAATTGGCGCGTTGTTAGTAGATTGGGTTAAATCACTGGCAGATTATGACGGTGCGTTGTGCTTGCTGCCAAAGGAAAAATATGATGGAGATAATCTTTTGACTTTAGACTTTTATAATTCGTTTCAAAAATCAGCATCTGAGCTAGACTTCATAAAGGGGCAAAACGGAAATCTTATCACACAAGACAGAATTATGATAGACAAATCTGGCTTATCAAAAATCATCGGAAAAGATTTGTTCTGTTCAATTATAGATCCGAATAAACATCTTCCCTACTTCGATTCCGATGAAGATGCGCTCAAAGAATCCAAATTATATGATTCTGTTTATAGGGTCACTACTCTTACTGTGTTAAACGCAATATACAACAATGCTTCTTTCTTGAACTGGTTTAAAGATGCTTCTGAAGACTCTAAGGAGTCTTTCTATGATTGGCTAATCAACAAAGATACTGAAAAAAGCAGGGGAAGTATTGTACGGGTTTGTGAGAACTTGCCACTTTACAAATTTAGCGACAAGTATTACTTTAAGAATGAAATAAAAGCTACACAAATAGTTGTTCGTAAAGGTCATGCAAAACTTGTACCCTTATACAAAGCTATAGGTCTTGATTGTTCCACAAATATAGACGAACTCCCTATTGCAAAGTTTTATTCAGATAAGATTGTTGTGGCAAGCTTTGAATACATATTCAAACATTTAAGAGAAAATGATAACTTTTCAAAATTGATTATTTCCGAAAATGTTACAGACATAAAAATTTTAACAGAATGGCTAGACGAGCAAGACAGGTCAACGCAAAAACACGATATAATAGTTAATTTTATTGAGTCGTTGCCTATATTGATCTTTAACAAAGAAATTTTAAAAAGAAGCGACATCGTACACACACAAAAGAAACCAATATATCGAAACAACATCCTTGTAGGAATAATAAATGAAGAAACACTTGACAAAACAAGGATTATCACTACAAACAAATTATCTGGCGTTGTTGATCTTTTATCCAAAATAGGCTTATTCTGCTCAAACAATATAGAAGAGACTCCATTTTCAAAATACTTTAGATTACCAAAAGAAACAGATGTATATAATGTTATTTGTGAAAAGGCGAATTTTGCGTTAACAGAAAACATAAATGTATTAAACCCTTTAGAGAAAGTCACCTTATTCAGAGTAATGAAAAATCTTAACTGCGCTGAAAAGGTGGACTTGTCCCATAATTTGTTGTTCTGCAATCAAGCGGGTACGCATCGACGCAGGTTATCGAGTATGACCGTTTATTCTCCAAATTTACCACAATGGATGCATGAATACACGATTAGTGAGAAAGAGTCTTTCCCAGACTTAGAGCCATATCTTGTAAAAAGAGAAAGAATCTTCGATGATATTATTAAACCAAACATAAAGGAATTGAGCAATTCTATCTCTTTAAAAGAAATGTATCTTTTTTATAAAGGCACATGGACTATGGATTTCTCTAAAAATCTTATTGACAAATTTGGAATAACAGAAGCCATAGTTGAAATGGTCGAAGTACTGGGTGTTGAATCAAAAAAATATCTATTACAAAAGCTGCAAAAAATCGACATTGACTTATCAAAAGTCTACAATTCCGAGGATTTAGTTTCCAAAATCATCAGAATCGCTTTGGAGGTATATAACGATGACGAGATACGTCTATTGACTAATAAAATATACGTTGGCGAACGGACAGTTTCTTCATATACCATTAGCGATAATATAACGCTTGAGTATCATGATGGAAAGTCCTTGTCAATCTCATTATCTAAACTTCTGCCAGAGTATGAAGAGCCTGATATGATAAGTAAAATTAAACATTCGTTGTCGAATTTCTCAGACTCGGAATTGACTAAATTGTTATGCTTACAGCCCATGGGAGCTGCAGACGTTTGGGATAGATGTGATAAGGGTAAAGGCTACACACCATATTTATATTTATTGGGGATCTATTACGCAAGAAAAATTCGCGGCTGGTATAATACATGGGTTCCGAATATTATTCTTGCCTCTTTGCCCGACTCATGGGTTCATACTCTATTAAACATTATGTTTGACCAGCAAATTAAACTATATAACGATTCTTTTGGATATAGATTGAGCAAGTATTTTAGAGGATATTTCAAAAACGAATATGTGAATGAAGACGAAACCATATTGTCCTCTATTGAATCTTGGGCTGATACTGACCAAAAGAAATCTTACCTCATTTCTTTAGGTGTGAAAACAGACCAATCAAATCTTATTACATTTAGAAAGAATTTAATTGAGAACAAACCAATAGAAGCGATTGATATAGAGAAACAAAAGGAGCAAATAGTTTCAACTGTAAACTATTTGAAGAACAAGAATAAATTACCTCTTGTAGGAGAAAGTCAAGTTGCTGCTTTGCGACAATTTGTGGCGTATGATAGGTATTTATCCGCTATTGTTGATTTGTCCATGTTACAAGAGAAATCAATAGAATATGATTTACATGAATATTATCTTTGGAAAAATGATAATACAATAAGTGTATTTATCTACAAAGGGAAAATGCCCAAGCTCCTCATCAAGACTAATGACAATAATCTTTTATTGTGTACATTTGAAGATGGTGATTATTATTATGATGCATCAACAAGAAAGCTGTATATATCAGCAGGTTGTGAGCCTCGAGATATTCTATATAGTATAGTTTCTGAAAGCTCCATCCCTTTCAAATCAGAAGATTGGCAACAGTTATTTTATGACAATCTTGTATCTAAAACAGAAATTGAAAAGAAAGACGAAGAAATAGATAAACTTAGATCTACGCTTCAAAAATATATTGACAAGTATGGCAACTTGATAGATACAGTACCTCCTAAAAACGAGGAACAATGTCAAGAAAACCAAATACATGGAGATAACGAAGAGCGTGAAAATAGCATAAATCCAGAGGTGACAAATCATGGCCATGACGTTGATAAGGATAATATCGATGAGGATAAACGTATAGATAAAAACAGAGAGGCACGATATGCTGCGAAAGATTATCTTGAGACCAAACCTGAAATAAATAGCTCTATGTGGAATCCTGATGATAGTTCCAGAATCGTTAAGGGAAAAATAAAAAAGAACGGACAACCTGTGACTGTGGTTATAACGAGCTCAAAAAACAGAAAGCTATACTTGCACCCATGGGTATTTGCTGAATTGATGGTGAATTCTGAAAACATCTTGCTGAACTATGGAAGTGACAACCAAATACATTGCCTGTCATATGAGGACATTTTTAAAGATAACCCAAATGTCAATCTTATATTTGACACGGATATTGTAAATCCAAAGGCAATGGCTGAACTTGCAAATAAGTATATGGAAACAAAGAATACTTGTTTTGTTATTGAAAATCCTAAATATTCCCAGTCAAATGAAATCAAGTCTTTTGGCTTAAATGAAAAGAGACATGGGGACGTCGAGATGAATTTATCTGAAGAGGATATCTTTAATTGGGATTAATTATGTATTATACAAGAGAACAACATAAGAGGTTTCTTGACAAGGAACTCGCCGCTATTAGCGAAGAATATTTGAAAAAGCTCAATTCAAAAGCGTTAGCTTTATTGGCAGAAAATGAAGTTTATATCTCACAATTTGTAAAACTAGACTTTAAAAAAGACAATTCGAATGACTTAGAACACAATGCGTTAGGGTCTGGACAGATGATACTTCGGTTTAAGAAAGACAAAGGTATTCCACGAAAGAATGAATATTTTACGGCTATAGTTCTTGAAGGAAAAATGTGTTTACCCAGAAATTGGGGAGAAATAAGTTGGGGCAACTTACGCCGTCATCAAGTTGAATTTTCAGAAGTACATTGTGTATGGCAAGGTAAAACTGATGACAATGGCTTTCTTTTGTGTGGTTTTGCAGGACTATCAATAGAGATGGCAGAATTTCTTGAAAACAAAGAGGGATGCGTTATCGTTTTGGGACCTCAGGAACCACCTATGGACTATTATCAAAACCTCATTGAAATAGTCAATAACAAGGACACAAATATGGTCGCAAAAGAAATCTTGGATTTCGATAAAAAAACTGTCGCATGGAATCCAGTCCATATTAATTCGAACAAAGAGCAAGTAGATGGAATTGTCAAAGCTTTGGAATTTACTCCACAATTGATATTTCAAGGCCCTCCAGGAACAGGAAAAACATTCCTAATGGCAAAACTAGTAGAACATTTATTGAGTCAGAATAAGAGTATACTGGTTACGGCTATGACAAATAGAGCACTTATGGAACTTGCAGAGAAAGACTGTTTAAAGAAAATATTGTCAGAGAGACGTATAATGAAAACAAGTGTTTCCTCTGACGAACTTACTGTCTGTAAGAATATAGTTCCTATAGATAGTAAAAAGATCACTTGTGTTCCAGGCAGTTTAACATTGACGACTTTTTACAATTCTAGTGGTTGGGCAAAACAATGTTACAACGAGCGTCCTTTTGATTATGTCATTATGGACGAGGCTAGCCAAGCATTGTTTGGAATGATTGCAGCATGTAAAAACCTTGGACAGAAGGTAATTTGGATTGGTGATCAAAATCAGATGCAACCTATTGTGTTACTTAGCAAGGAATCTCTAATTAGAAATGATTTTACGATGTTAGCAAATGGCTTTGTAACTCTTTGTGGTAACTTCGACTTTAAGTCATATATTCTAACAGAGACTCACCGTTTGCTAACAAAGTCCGCGAAACTAACCAGTATATTCTATCACACACCAATTAAGTCGGTTGCCGAATTTGATTACATCTTTGCAAAGAACAACTTAAACTATCTTCCTAAAGATGGTGGAACTGTTCTTTTGTATAAGAAGATGCCTGTTGGTGAAAAAGCAGACAAAGATTGTTGCGACTTTACCATTGGAATAGTAAAAGATATATTATCAACTCAACCAAAGATAAAAATTGCTGTATTGACAAAATTCCGCGCAGCAGTAAGAATGTTACAAAATCGCTTTGTTAGCAGATATGGTAGCAAGGAAAACGTGCTTATTGATACTGTAGAACGAGTTCAAGGTTTGACTTGCGATGTATGTATCTATCATATTCCTAATACAATGATGAGCATGTCGCTTGACAAACCTTTGTTCAACGTGGCAACCAGTCGCGCCAAACAGTTGACAATAATTATTGCGGACAATTCTATACTAAATACACCATGTCATAGAGATGTACAGTCATATTTATCAGAAATAACTTCTGGCATAATCCCCAATCAACAGAAAGAAACTTCTGTAGAATAGGAGGAAAATGTAATTGAAAAAAGGAATATCAAATTACATATTAAAGGGAAAATCGACCTTTCGCAATTTGAAACCCAGAAGCAAAAAGCTGTAAAATCTTCCATCAAGAAGAATTTGTACATCATCGATACAGTGCTATCGTCAGTCTGCCAAGCCCGTTCTATTAACGTCTTAACGTTATAACGTTTAACGTTTTTGTTTTGGCATCTTTGTTTTGACGTTTTGACGTTGCCCAGACAAGAGAAAGACGTAAGCTGGTAATAAGAGGCGCAAGAGAACAATTGTCCGTGGATAGCCTCCAGGCCACTAACCAAACATCCTGAGCGCGACGGGACACGAAGAAAGAAGGACACTTGTCGACAGGCCCGGACGATAATCTCTGCTCCATTTGATGACAAAACAGATGAGCAAACGAGCCTCGTTCCAAAAAAATGCGTACCTTTGTGCTGAAAACGGAGGATATCCACCCACCCAAAACGGGGATATCCGTTCACTTTT
>ERZ1026854.1865-NODE-1865-length-12671-cov-5.461795_pt1 | contig 12671 bp, 9 predicted proteins | sample MGYA00380157_ERZ1026854 | MGnify/ENA primary metagenome ERZ1026854 (study PRJEB33269, sample SAMEA4719793) | human gut metagenome | biome: human-associated habitat; feature: organic feature; material: feces | place: Cameroon | collected 2013-10 ...
ACGAACCAAATCTTTTCGCAAAAAAGTTGCTTAAAAACATATCTTTTTAACATCTGTTTACAATTAGTACGGGTAAAACTCTTAATTTACCTTATAAAATATACGCATGCGAGCGCGTGGGTGTGTGCGTACACATACACACAAAAAACAAGCACAGCCCAAGAGTAGAGTTTAACTAATGCCAATTATGTCCTTTTGTCTATAATTGCACGTCAGGAATTATACATTCATCATTTGATGAAGGCTCATTTTTGAAGAACATGACAAAATAAATCGGCATGTAGGTGATGTTTTGATTGGTAAAAACTTTTTGCTCATTACTAAAAACAACGGCCTGTGAGATGTGAAAATCGGGTGTTGAGATAAATTTATCCAAAGCACTATGCACTTTATAATCTTTTCCCGACTTAACCTCAATGGGCAACACCGTGAGTGAAGAATAATCGTCTATTAGAAAATCGACCTCGCCGCGCTGTTTGTTGTCATAATAGTGAAGGGCAAACCCATGGGCATGCAGCTCCTGTGCCACCATCGACTCGTAGACTGAACCAAGGTTAACGCTGCACACATCGCGCAACACAGCATTCACATTGGTGGAGTAGAGCAAATTGGTGAGCAGTCCTACATCGCTAAGATATAGTTTCAGTAGATTTTTACTTTCCGACTCTATAAGCGGAAACTTAGGATTGCTGATGGCACGAACGGCGAGAGCCACACCCGAGTTGGTAAGAAATTCAAACTCATCAGCATAATCGCTAAACTGCTTATGTCCAGCCTTGCCCTCAATTTTTTTTACAACAATACGCTTCTTCTTATTTTCCATATTTGACGGAATAAGATCGTAGACCTTTCGTATAACGAGTTTTTTCTCTTCGTCATATTGCGACGCATCAATGCGGTAGAGAGCATGTATGTCGCGCTGAATGTCACGTACCTGAGCAATATTACGGTTCTCAACAAACTTGTTGATTGCATCAGGCATTCCTCCCACAAGCAGATAAATCTTAAACTGTTGCAACATATAATTGTGCAAGGAATCGCTAAGAGTCTGTCGTTTTTTAAAACATTCTTCTACTCCTTCTATTGTTGTCTGAGCACAACCCATAGCAATGAGAAACTCTTCAAAATCAAGAGGATACATCTGTTCTATAGCGATGCTTCCAATAGGCACGGATGGTGTCTGAGCCAAAGCCACTCCAAGTTCAGAACCACTTGCAATGTAACGATAGCGTTCGTCCTCATTTAGAAACTTGAGCATGGTCATGAGATGCGGATAGCTTTGTATCTCATCGAGAAAAATCAAGGTATCACCTCGGTTTCCCAATTTCTTGCCAGCCAAGGCGCCTAACTGAAGATAAAAATCATCCTTGCTTCTTACTGTCGCAAACAAGCCATCGCCCTCCTTGTCTGCTTTTAGATTAATCTCAACAAAATTGTTAAATAAACGAGTGCCGACATAACGAATAATGTATGACTTTCCTATCTGCCTAGCCCCATTGACCAGCAGTATCTTATTTGGCTCATTCTTAAGGAATTGCTCTAAGCGTGAAGCGAACTTTCTATATAACATATCGTTAATTTTTAAATATCTGCAAAGATACAAAAAATCTGACAGTCAAGACCTTTTCAGGAATTATTTCGTGTTTAAGCAGCATAAAAGCAGGAATTATTCCGTAATTTTTACACTAAAAAAAGGAATTATTCCATGTTTTAAGACACATAAAACAGGAATTATTCCACGTTTCAACATGGAACACTAATATTATCTTTTCGAACACGAATTTTATTTTTGAACACGAATTTTATTTTTTTGAACACGAATTAAACGAATCTTGATGCTTGAGGAAATAAATCTCGAACGAATTAGGCGAATACTTATAAGCGGTACTGGCAAATGGATCTAATTGAGAGGGTTGCACACGGATCTCACTCTCACTGATTTTTTTAAATGCGAGGAAGGAATGATTAGATGAAAAGAATATTTAGACGGGACTGTTTTTTGAAAAAAGAAGTGAATTTTCGTGGGGAAAAAGAAGGGATTTTTAGTGGAGAAAAGAAGGGATTTTTAGTGGGAAAACCGGTGGAATTTTTATGCGCAGAGATGAATATTTATGCAAAGCAGGAGGAGGAAATGTATAAATATCCAAAACAGCGATTGTAAGCAAAACAAGGGATTTTGCTTATTGTTTTTAAAAATAAGCAGGGTTTTATTTACTGTTTTTGTTAACAACTCTTAAAATAGAGGCGGTTTTGTCAAAGAGGCTCTTTGAGGCTGTCAAAGGGCCTTAATGAGCTCGTCAAAGAGCCTCTTTGAGGACGTCAAATGGGCACTTTCAAATCGTAAGTTGGGCCCTTTTAAAACGCCACTAAAAAAGCCCCAAAAAATGCATAAATATGCAGAAATCGGGAGCTCTTTAAAACAGGGGAAAACGGAAGAAAAAATCGCATTTACAAGCTGTCGTAAACATCACATCAACAAGCTGTCGTAAACATCACATCAACAAGCTACCGATGGCGCTTATGTGTACTGCTCACGTTCTTCCCTTTCCTTCTTGTCATATTTGGCTATAAGCTCAAAGTTGCTGCCGATCCACTTATAATAATAGGTGTAGCCCGATAGGTCGGTGGCCTTAACACCCACATAGGACAAGCCAAAGGCAGGCCCCGGTAGGGTGTGGACAGAGAAATCGCTGATGTTGTCGTGCCATTGGGGCAGCAAGGGCATGACGGGCGAGAAGTAAGAGGAGATGTTCCATTGGTTACCGCTTCTTACCCTATAGAACGAGTTGCCGATGGGTTGCATCTCTTCATGCATCATCTGTGTGGCGCGAAGGTTGAACGACGCACCATCACACATGGGCGATGCGCCATCGCAGACAATCTGCATTCCGTAACTGTCAAAAAACAGATGGGTGTAGGCGTTAATCTTGGTTATGTACTCCATACCTTCAAACCTTACACCAGTCACTTGTTCCTCATGAATAAGATAGAAGCCATCTTTAAATCCGTCGAAGCAAAGATATAGGTCTTTACGATCAGGATCATAACGGTCAATGACCAACTCGCTCTCAGAGGCAAGGCGGAACGAGAGACCTGTCATCTGCTCCAACAGAAGCACGGCACGCAACGCTGTATGTAGGCCAAGGCGCGGGAAATAGCCGTCGGTTGCGCGGTTGTTTATGATGTTCATGGCCTGTGCGAGCGAATTGTCGCCAAGCGTAAAGACCTCCACCTTGTCGCCGTCGTCGTCATAAGGATGGTTGTTCCACACCCTCCTACGTTTCATGCCAGAGAGGAACGAGCGCAGCTTCTGCTTGGTGTCTTCACCGAGGTTCCGCTCCCAGCGCACCTCTATCTTTGCAGGACGGTCTTCCTTGACAGCACCTTCGCGGTCGGTCGTCTCATCGTTGGGGATGATGGTCTCACGAACAGCAAAAACACTTTTCGGACTATCAGACCAACCGTCCGACCTACGGGTTGCTTCACCAACAGGCGTTGGAACGTCAGCTGAAGGAGCAGCCGGTCCGCCCACCGACGATGGGGCCGATGCCAGCAGACGTTGCGTCTCATCAATAAACTCGTCGACGGTCTGATGGCGCATGCGGCGCAGAGGCTGCATGGCACGTTCAACGAGAGCTATGACGGCTGGAGGCACGCCTGCCGATGACAGTTCGTCAACGGGCAATCCCTCGTTGAGCACCACCGACGCCTCGGGCGGCACGCTGCCTGTGAGCATCTTGAAGAGGGTGGCACCGAGAGCATAGATGTCGAGCGTAGGCATGAACCCGTCGGCTTTATTGAAGCTGTGCTGCTCGATGGGGGCATAGCCTGTTGTGCCCTGCCCTATGCGTGTGCTCGACTCAGGCTGTCCGTCGGCACCGAAACACTTGGACAATCCGAAGTCGATGAGCACGATGTGTCCGTCCTCGCCCCGCATGACGTTAAGCGGCTTGAGGTCGAGGTGCAGCATGTGCTGGGCGTGCATACACTTGAGCGCCTCGCCAATCTGTATAGCTATGTCGAGCGCCTCACGACAAGAGAGCTTGCCGTGAGAGAGGATATGCTGGTCGAGGTTGCCGCCGGAGAGATATTCCATGACATAATAGACCGTGTCGTTCTCCTCAATGGTCTCGAGCACCTTGACGATGTGGTCGTTGTCAAGCCGCGACAGGTTCTGCGCCTCACGCAGGAAGTCGCGGCGATAGTCGGAGCAAAGCGTACTGTCACTCACGGAGAACACACGCAGTCCGTTTCGGCTACTCACATCGCGCAAGAAAAACTCTTTTATCGCCACCATGGCCGCCGACTCGATGGCGCCGAGCCTGCCCTTCAATCGCACGTTGGCAACATAGGTTATGCCGAACGACCCTTGTCCGAGGACACGCTCTATGCGGTAGTCGTTATGTGTGCCGTGGATTACGGTTCCGGGTTGTAGCTGTGTAGAGGTCATAAGAAAAAAGGTTGAAAGGTTATCGGCCGATCCAGCTCTCAGGGTTGAGCTTGGCCATGTTATGTCGTAGCTGGAACTGAAGGATGTGGTCGCGTCCCACCGTTCCGAGGGCCTGACGTGTCGACACCTTCTGTCCGCGGCTCACACACACCGACGAGAGGTTACAGTAGACCGAGATGTAAGAGCCGTGGCGCACCATGACCACCATGGATCCGCTAAAGCCGAAGACGGCACTCACCTCGCCGTTGTAGATGCTTCGTGCCTGTGCGCCAGGCGATCCGAGGATGTTGATGCCCTTGTTGTCGAGCGTCACACCTTTCAGGCCCTCCACGTTATATTGTCCGAAATGGCTCACCACACGGTAGCTGCCCGTGATGGGCATGGGCAGACGGCCACGGTTTTGCTCGAACGCTCCCGACAGCGCACGGTCTGCCGACGGCACGGTAAGCGCCTCGTGAGCATTCTCCTTGACCTCAGCTATCTCCTTCTTGCTGCGCTTGGCATCGGCCTCAGCCTTGCGCTCAGCCGCCAGACGTGCTGCCTCGGCCTCGCGCGCCGCCTGCTCGGCACGTTCGCGCTGTGCCGCGTTCTCACGCTGTGCCGCCAGACGCGCCGCCTCCTTGAGCCGTTGCTCACGCGCCTTCGCCTCGGCAACACGCCGTGCGTTCTCACGCGCCTCAGCCTCAGCCTGCGCCTTCTTGCGTGCCAGCTCGGCAGCCCGTTTTCTTGCCGCCTCGGCCTCAGCCTTGCGGCGGGCCTCAGCCTCGGCACGTTTGCGGGCCTTCTCCACCTCTATGGCTATCTGCCGGTCGATCTCGGCGTTGAGCTTTGCGTTGACCTTCTTCTGCTGGTCTATGATCTGCTGAATGGTCTTCTGCTGCTTTTGCAGCGATGCCACCATGTTTTGCTGCTCCGTCTGCTGACCCTCAAGAGCCTTGCGTTCCTCCTGACCTTTTGCGAGCAGCGTGGTCTTGTGGCCCTTGACCTGTTGCAGCTGACGGTGCTTATCGTCGACCTGTGCCTGCTTGGCCTTCACAGCCTCGCCCTGCACACGCTGGTAGGCGGCATACTCGCGTGCAAACCTCAGACGACGATACATCTGCGCGAAGCCTCTCGCCGAGAGGATGAAGAGCAGACGGTCCTGGAAGGTGTGCTGACGGGTGATGTAACGCATCGACTTTATGTAACGCGCCTTACGCTCGTTAAGCTGCTGCTCAAGCGTCTTGAGCTGTGCGTTCAGGATGCCGATGTTGTTGTCGATGTGGGAGATGTCGCTCTGTATGTTGTCAATCTTCTTCTGTCGCTCCCCTATCTCGGTGTTGAGCACCATGAGGTTTTGCAGACGCTTCTTCACGTCGGCCTTGTTGGCACGAAGGGCCTGCTCCTGCTGTTTTATTTTCTTCTGCACCTGCGAGCGCTGGTTCTGCAGACCGCGAATGGAGGCGTTGGTGTAGCTGGCTGTGCCTTTCTTGTTCTTGCCCTTGTTCCTGGCAGTCTGCCTGCCCTTGGTTTTCTGCGTACCTTTTCTTGCCGCGTTGTTGCGCGACGAGGCAGCGGAGCTCTTGCGCTTTGTTGCTGTAGAGCGTGTGACCGTGGCCTTTTGCTTTGACGTGTTGCGCTTCTGCTGCGCCTGTGTGGAGAAGGCGAGCAGAGCGAGGAGAGAAACAATGATTATTCTTTTCATTGACATTAATTGATTTTTTCAGATAAAAAAGAGGGGGGCCTGTGCGCGACTTTAAAACTGCAACAGCTTCTGCAGCACGTCGGTAGCGTCGATCTGCTTATATTTTGGCGACACCTCCGTGAGGGCATCCCAGTTGGACGATGTCTTGATGTCGCTCATCCTGATGCTCACCTGCACGGGCGGCACCTTGTTGGAGGCTGTTGTGGAAAACTTGAAGACCTGCTGTGCCGGAAACTGCTTCACGCCCACGGCCTTGAACGAAGAATATTTCCAGTGGAGCGTCGACTCGCCGTGAGCCTGACTGCGGTAAAAGATGTTGGCCTCGTTTATGCGTCCTGTCTGACGGTCGGTCTGCCATGACATCTGCATGCGGCCGCTGTTTTGCGTCACCGTGACCCGTGGTGTGGTGCCGGTGAGCGCGGCATCAAACTTCTTGAGCTGTCCCTGACCGACCTTCTTCTCTCCCGGCACAAAGAGCTGGTTCCAGAAGAGCGACTGAAGGCTGTAGAAGGTGATGCCGTTCTGGCGTAGGAAGTCGACTTGCGAATAGTCGGCCTTCACATATTCCTTGTGCAGACGGTCAATGACGAGCACATAGTCGGGCGTAAACTCCAGTCGGCCCACCTCTGTTCCGAGGATGGGAATGAAGAGTTGGAGACGGATGACCTTGTCCTTGCGCATGCGCAGCGCTCCCGGCACGGTGATGTCCTTGCTTCCTGCTGTGAGGTTGAAACTGATGTTGCCCACAATGTCGTTGGCATAGACCTGGTTGTCGTTGACCTTTTGCAGGAACGCCATGGTCGTGACGGTGTTGTCGTCGGCAGCCTCGGTCTTGGCGTTGTGCTTCGACGAGGTTGAGGGTGTTGCGGTGCCGTCGGCCACAGCCTTCTTTGAGGCGCAAGAGCCGAGCAGCAAAGGAGCAGCGATGGCTGCTGCCATGAGTATAACTTTTGTTTTCATTTTTTCGCCTTTTTAATTTTTCGTTCAAACAGAGCCTTGTCGCCGCCTCGCGAGATGGCCAGCTGCCAGAAGCTGACGGCGCGGTCGGGGTCACCGAGCTTCATGTAGATCTCTCCTGCGTGGTCAATGACCACAGGCGTGACATGCACCGTGTCGGTGTCGTTCTTCACCGCCTGGTCTATGTATATCTTTGCCTCGGCATAACGTTTCTGCTGATACAAGATCCAGGCGTAGGTGTCGAGATAGGTCGCGTTGTCGGGTTCGGCCTTTACCGTGCGGTAGCTCATCTCCTCTGCCTTGGTGAGGTTGAGGTTCTTCTCGCTCAGATAGTAGGCATAGTTGTTGAGGCACGATATGTTGTCGCTCTTCCATTGCAGACAACTGTCGTAGGCAGCGAACGCCTCCTTCTCCTGACCCTTGGTGTAGAGGATGTCGCCCATGAGAGCGTAGAAGTCGGACACAAACTCGGGGTTGCTCTCCTGCGTTATCTCGCCGACACCACGACGGAAGGCATCGAGGGCAGCGTCGCTCTCATTCTTCTGGTAGTGGGCCAGTCCGAGAAAATAGTAGAACGCCATCTCGTCGGGGATATACTGTATGGCCTGTGATGATGCAGCGATGATGTCGTCCCAGCGCTCCATGGGCCATAGCTTCTGCAACAGTTGCAGACGTGCCGAGGCGTTGTCGGGCGAAATGTCGATGACCTTTTGCAGGGCGTGACACACCGTCGAGTCGGGCATCTTCTTCAGCTCCATATACACCGCACGGAGCATCGCCACGTCAGCGTCCTTGGGAGAGGCTTGCCCCATCCTGTCGAGGAGGGCGAGCACCTGTGTGCTGTCGCCGCCTTGAGCCTCGTTCTCATCGATGACCTGCTTGACCATCGATGTTTTGGTTTTTATATTGGTCTTTGCGCTAAGCAATATGCGGTCGCGCAGCTGTGTGGCGAGCGAGTCGCGGCCCGCCTGTCTGTAATAGTCGTAAAGCGACGTGAGGGCATACTCGCTCTCGGGGTCTGCCTCCACGGCAGCCGTGAACAGCTTGTAGGCATCATTCTTACGGTCGTTCTGAAGGAGCCAGTTGCCGAGCATGACCTTATAGTTGGGCTCGTTGGGGTGGCTGTCGACGAGCGAGCGCAGCTGCTTGAGCGCCATCTTTCTGTCGCCCTTCAGCTCATAGACGTTCATCTTTGCCAGCGTCAGCTCCTCGCTGGAGCCGTCGGCCTCCTCCATCAGCTCCAGACAGCGCAGCATGTTGTCATAGTCTTTCTCGTGACGGTAGAGCTGCGTGAGCACGCTGAGTATGTCGCTACGGCCGCGGTGGTGCTTATATAGACGCTCGTAGGCTTCAATGGCCTTGGCGTAGCTGTTTGTTCCGATAAAATATTGCGCCACCTGCTCCTGGTATGTGTCGTTTGCCGGACTGAGCGTTGCTGCCTTCTGCAGATAGTTGAGCGCCATGGTGTCGTTGTTGAGCTCCGAATAATAGAGCGCTGCGAGATAATAGGCCTCCGCCGCCTTGGGGTTGATGCTTATGCAATGGTTCAGCAGGTCGAAGGCGGCATCAAGGTTGCCCGCGTTCTGTTGTCGCACGGCCTCAAGAAAGAAATAGTCGTAGCGTCGGCTGTCGTTGCGCGAGAGACTATCGGCAAAGGCGCAGGTATTACCCTGCTCCTTTGCCTCAAAAATGGTGGTCTTTTTGTCCTTGTGGTTGTCCTTCATGAAAGGCAGGTTGCCTGCCAGCGCAGGTCCGAAGACCAAGGCCATGATCAGGGCCACAAAGACGAGGGGTGTATGGTTGAAATGGATATGTCGCATTGTCGTTTGTGTTATGGGGTTCATTTTACTCCCGTGTGGCCGTAGCCTCCCTCGCCGCGCTCGGTGCTGTCGAGCTCTGTGACGGGGACAAACTGCACCTGTGCATGGCGTGCCACCACCATCTGGGCAATGCGTTCGCCGTCGTTAACCACAAAATTGTCTGACGAGAGGTTCACCAGCAGCACCATCAGTTCGCCACGATAGTCGGCATCGATGGTGCCAGGCGAGTTGAGCACGGTGATGCCCTTCTTCAGAGCCAGTCCGCTGCGAGGGCGCACCTGCGCCTCATAGCCTGGGGGCAGCGCTATAAAGAGGCCTGTGGGTATGAGGTGGCGCTCAAGCGGGCGAAGGGTTACAGGAGCGTCGATGTTGGCGCGCAGATCCATGCCGGCGCTTAGCGGCGTTGCATACTGTGGCAGGGGGTGATGGCTGCGGTTGATTACTTTCACTTCGGTAATATCTGTCATTGTCATTTTTTTCTTGCGTATTTAAGATGCAAAAATACTGATTATTATCCACATTGCTTCATTTTTTGTGCTAAAAATGGTTGAAGGGGATGATGGATTGGGCATTTAAACAAAAAAGCTACCGAACAGGTCATCAAGCACAATGCGCTTCTGCACGATGTCGCTGTGTTTGTTCTCTTTTATGCCAAAAGTTGTTATCATGGTGAGAATTACTGTTTTCTTTGTCCTTGTCTCAGCGATGAACGTGTTGACCTTACGAAGGAGGCGTTGCTCGTAATCGTTGTCGATGGCGTATTCGTCATTACAAAATTTTATTTCGCACAGGTTCACGGTTTCATCTTTTCTGTCTATAAGCAAGTCTATTTGTACGCCGTTGCCTGCCTTTTCAGAGCTACGCCATGAACACACAAGAGTCTGTATGCCCGATATTCCAAGAACCTGCTTTATCGTTTCAACATGACTGAGACACAACATCTCAAACGACAGTCCGGCCCAGGTGTTGTGCATCGGACTGTTAAGCGATGCGGACCAGAAATGAGAGTCGCGGTAGCGGTTGTTTCTGACAAATTTAAAGTAGAACAGAGTGTAGAAATCGACAAGTTGGAACAGAGTGTCTCTACTTTGACGTTGTAAAACTACAGTTTTTCCATTGGAGAAAGGCTCATAAGCGCGTATGAAGCCACACTGTTGTAGCTCCTCAAGAACGGTAGAAAAGAGGCCGTTGTCTGTAACATCGGTAGCGCTGACAAGCTCTTGACGCGTCATGCCTATTCCCTTTGTGGCAAGAGCTGTGACCACAGCAACATGTGCTGCCGACTTGCGGAACAACGCCCTATAAAGATCTTCAAACTCGTTGGCAAGTTCGGCATTGTCTGCAAAAAAAAGATTGTCGATGTTCTGGGCAAGACTGAGCGAACGGTCAAGCATAGACATGTAATAAGGTATTCCGCCCATAACCATGTAACATTCAGCTATTTGCTTACGACTATAACCGAAATTGTAAGCGGAAAAATAGTTTTCACATTCGCGCAGAGTGAACGGATTGACCTTAATGTGGTGAGTTAGACGGTTATGCAACCCTCCTCGGTTGTGAATAAGGTTGCTTATCATCCATGATGTGGCCGAACCGCATACAATAAGTTTTATGTCGTTGCGCAACACAGCCCAACTGTTCCAGAAGTTTTCAAGAGCAGCTATAAAGCCAGAGCGTGGCGTATCCATCCACGGCAACTCGTCAATGAACACATACTTGTTGCCTTCAGGTAGCGTCTCAAGATATGTGGCAAGCGCATGAAACGCGAGCAACCAGTTACGTTGTATGCTGATAGACGGCGCATTGGAAAATTTTTGTAACGCTATGCTGAAGTTAAGCAACTGATCTGTTTTTGAAGCCCCATGCACACCTGTCATAAAGAACGCAAACTGGTCATCCACGCTCTTGCGTATGAGAAAGGTCTTACCCACTCGGCGTCTACCGTACACAGCAATAAACTCTGACCGTCCAGAAGAGAAGTATCTGTTCAGAGCACCAAGTTCCGGTTCTCTTCCTATCAGTTTTTGATTCATAATAGAGTGTTTTTTATTATTACCTGCGCAAATATAGTCAAAAACATGCGTTTGCGCAAGTTTTAAGTTAAATAAGTTGCGCTAACAGGTGTTTTTAGATATGTTTGCGCAAGTTTAAAAACGAATAATCTGCGCTAACGGGTATTTTTAGATACGTTTGCGCAAGTTTTATAAAAAAACAACAAAGAAGATGAGGATAGGGAAAAGAAATTTAAAGATTGAGAAGATGAGGAAAAAGGAAATGAAGAAGATGAAGGTTAAGGACAAGAAGATGAAGGTTAAGGACAAGAAAATGAAGGTTAAGGACAAGAAGATAAAGACGTGGTTTTCAAGGCACATAAAGAGATTGTTTTGTTACATTTTTGTTTTTTATGGGTCGTTTCTCATTTTTTTATTAACTTTGCCGCTATGAAATGGAACCAGCTCATATCTAACAAACGGTTTGGGCAGGAGGAACGTCACCGCCTGCGCCATGACGACCGCTCCGAGTTTAAGCGCGACTATGACCGCTTGATCTTCTCGGCGCCCTTCCGCCGCATGCAGAACAAGACGCAGGTGTTTCCGCTGCCGGGCAGCATCTTTGTGCATAACCGCCTCACCCACTCGCTGGAGGTGGCGAGCGTGGGCATGTCGTTAGGCAACGACACAGCCCGCGTGATCAAGCAGCGACGCCCCGAGTTGGCGGGAACGCTGTTTGAGGAGCTCGGCACCATTGTGAGCACGGCCTGTCTGGCACACGACATGGGCAACCCGCCGTTCGGACACAGTGGAGAGAAGGCCATACAGGCGTTCTTCCGCGAGGGTGCGGGCCAAAAGCTACAAAAGCATCTGTCGCCCGACTTCTGGAACGACCTCATACACTTTGAGGGCAACGCCAACGCCTTCCGTCTGCTCACGCACCGTTTTCACGGACGCCGCGAGGGCGGGTTCGTGATGACCTACGCCATGCTGGCGAGCATCGTGAAATATCCGTTCGAGAGCCACTGGGCAGGCACGCACGGCAAGTTCGGCTTCTTCTGCACGGAGCGCGAGAGCTTTGTGCGCATTGCCACAGAACTGGGCATACGCCGTCTCTCTGCCGAGGGTGAGCCGCTACGCTACGCCCGTCACCCGCTGGTCTATCTGGTGGAGGCTGCCGATGACATCTGCTATGAGATCATGGATATCGAGGACTCGCACAAACTGAAGATTCTTAGCTATGAAGAGACCGCCGACCTGTTTCTGTCGTTCTTCGACGAGGAGACGCGCCGAAACATTCAGCAGCGTGCCAAGGATGAGGGCGTGAGCGATGAGAACGAGGAGATTGTGTATATGCGTGCATGCGTCATTGGCAAGCTTGAGAACGAGTGTGCCAAGGCGTTCTGCGACCACGAAGAGGAGATTCTGGACGGCACGTTCGAGGGCAGCCTCATCGACCACATAACGCCCGAGGTGCGCGATGCCTACCGACGCTGTCAGAAGCTGAGCGTGAGGAAGATATACAACAGCAAGCCGGTGCTCGACGTGGAGCTGAGCGGTTACAAGATCATGGAGACGCTCATGGAGACGCTCGTCGACGCCGCCTGCCGTCCCGACAACTACCACTCGAAACAGCTCATACGCCGCTTCAGCAGCCAGTATGACATCGAAAGCGAGGACCTTGAGACGCGCATCATGGCGGTCATCGACTTCATTAGTGGCATGACCGACATCTTCGCCCTCGACTTCTACCAAAAGATCAATGGCAC
>ERZ1026854.1866-NODE-1866-length-12669-cov-19.771682_pt1 | contig 12669 bp, 9 predicted proteins | sample MGYA00380157_ERZ1026854 | MGnify/ENA primary metagenome ERZ1026854 (study PRJEB33269, sample SAMEA4719793) | human gut metagenome | biome: human-associated habitat; feature: organic feature; material: feces | place: Cameroon | collected 2013-10 ...
GGTCATGCTCATTTGCATGCTCAGGAAGATAGAACAGAGCAGTCCTGCACATACAACCAGCATTCTTCTGCTTTTTGTCATCTTGATACACGCCTTTCCCACAGGAAGATTCCCCGATGGGTGTGATACCTGTGGATCTCACCAGTGAATAGTATATGCTGAAATTATTAAGATTTTCACTGGTTTGTTACAAAAATATTAAATTTGTTACGCGAGATATCATAACAGATGACAAAATTTTTGTCAAGTTTTGGGACTTTGGGCGCTATTTAGCCATGACAGCTCAACTCATGAACAGAGTCGAGCTGTCACTACATGCTTTTGGACTTCTCAATGCAGGCATCCATGGCATCCATGACAGCGGCGCGCATGCCTTTTTCCTCCAGTACCTTGACTGCCTGGATCGTGGTTCCACCGGGGGAGCACACCATGTCCTTCAGTTCTCCGGGATGTCTGCCGGTCTCCAGCACCATCCTGGCACTGCCAAGGACGGATTGTGCTGCGAATTCATAAGCCTGTTTTCTGGGCATTCCGGCGGCTACTGCCTCGTCTGCCATGGCTTCAATGAACATGAACACATAGGCCGGGGAGCTACCGCTGACACCTACGACTACATCCATCAGCCGTTCCGGTACCACACTGGCAATGCCGAAGGAACGTAACAGTGCCAGTACCTGCTCCATGTCTTCCTCCGTGACGTTTTCTTCCGCACAGACGCCGGTGCAGCCTTCCAGTACCAGTGCCGGAGTATTGGGCATGCAGCGGATCAGCTTCAACTCCGGTCTGCCGAAAGCCTCTTTCAGATAGTCCAGAGTTCTTCCTGCCGCAATGCTGACGATCAGGGTATCCTCTGCCACGACATCTTTGATCTGGTCGATCACCTCCGGGAAAAAGATGGGTTTCACTGCCAGGAACAGAATGTCTGCCTGTGCCGCTACGATTTTGTTATCCGTTGTTGTGTTAATATTAAATTTTGTTTTAACTTTTTCCACTGTTGTTTCCGTTCTGGCTGAACCAATGATGTCCTCCGGAGCTGCAATTCCTTTTTGCAACATTCCTCCGATCATGGCAGTGGCCATATTTCCCAGTCCGATAAATCCGATCTTCATGATATCTTTCCTCCTGTTCTGTCTTTCTTCTATTATTATGATGCCAGGGTCAAAAGGTCTAAGCCCACATGAGCTTGCTCATAGGTGGGTGAAAGACCTTAGGACCCGCCCCGATATGAGCATAAAAGTGGGATGATAATCCCACGATATGCGAATATTGGGTAGGATTGTGGGAGTGCGTAGCACGGAACAATCCGTAGGCATCAAAGTCGTGGGCTTTTGACCCCGACATCATAATTATTCAGAGCCATGTAAATATTATCGGCTGCGCATCGAATGCCTGGCATTTGATAATATCTATAAGGCAAATGGGTCCGGGATAGTTACAGTCTTGCGCTTCGCTGTCTGTGGGCCTCGTACATCAGAAGGGCCGCTGCAATGGAGGCATTCAGGGATTCCACCCTGCCCTCCATGGGGATCTTGAGATACTGTCCCGCCTGGTCGGAGATTTCCTTGGATAAGCCGTTTCCTTCGTTGCCGATGAGGAACGCCGTAGGCTCCCGGAAAGAAAAGGAATCGTAGTATTCCTGTCCTTTCAGGTGTGCCGCATAAGTGTGGATACCTTTTGCATGCATCTGTTCCAGCACCGGTGCCAGATCCGGCACGTAGACAAAGGGTACCCGGAAAATAGACCCCATGGTGGCACGGATGGTCTTGGGATTAAAGATATCAACCGTCTGGTTGTTCATGATAACACCCGTTATTCCTGCTCCTTCTCCGGTACGGATCATGGTTCCCAGATTGCCCGGATCCTGCAGATTTTCCAGCATCAGAAATAAAGGATCCGGCTGTTCCAACAGCTGTGTCAGATCATAGACCGGCTGTTCCAGCACTGTCAGAATGCCCTGGGGGGTCTGGGTATCCGCCATTTTGGCAAAGACTTCCGGGGAGACGGTCTCGTAACCGGTCTGCTGCAGCTTGTCCCAGAATGCTGTGTCTCCGTTCTGGGCATTCTGCCGGATCTTTTGCTCCAGTTCTTCCGTAAGGTAGACCTCCCGCACGTTTTTTACCGGAGCCTCCTCACACATTCTGATACCTTCTGCCAGAAATACGTGATCCTTGCGGCGCTCCTTTGCCTTGGTCTGCCACTGCACCACCTGTTTTACTTTTGCATTGTTGTTGCTTGTGATCATATCTGTCTGCTAACCGCTCCTAAACATCATAATAATATGGTTTCTCCGTTCTGCGAACTCTCGAAACCATAACAAACATGCGTAATCCGGGCTAATCGCCCTACTTACTTATGTTTGTTTACTCCTCTCATAGAATGATCCCCTGCCTGCAAGCAGTCGGGATGCATTCTATGGATGAGTTTATTATAGTCAAAAAGGCGTTTCCACGCAATGGGAAACGCCTTTGTCTTCATATCCGTTCAGACACTCTTATTTATAAAAGTGCCTGCTTCGCAGTCTGAACTGTTAAATTAAATTAGATGGACAGCAGATGAGATACCTCGAACTGGTACTCATTGATGCCCTTCTGCATCTGCAAAGCCTCTTCGATATCGAAATCGATGAACTCACCGTGCTGATAACCTACGACACGGTTAGTCTTGCCTTCCAGCATGATATCTACTGCGTAAGCACCCATGATAGATGCATAGTAACGATCCTTGGCAGTAGGGCTTCCGCCACGCTGCATGTAACCTAAGATCGTAGCACGGGTCTCAATACCGGTAGCAGCCTCGATACGCCGGGCCATGGAAGTGGAATGTCCGATTCCCTCGGCATTGATGATGATATGATGGGTCTTACCATGCTTACGGTTGGTAATGATATTATTGATAATATTCTGTTCGTTGTAATCGTACTTCTCGGGAAGCAGGATATCCTCGGCACCGTTGGCAATACCGCACCACAGAGCGATATAACCGGCATTTCTGCCCATTACCTCGATGATACTGCATCTCTCATGAGAGGAAGAAGTATCCTTAACCTTGTCGATTGCCTGCATTGCTGTGTTGACAGCAGTATCGAAACCGATTGTGTACTCGGTACATGCAATATCCAGGTCGATGGTTCCGGGAAGACCGATGGTATTAATACCAAGTCTGGACAGTGCCTGTGCACCACGGTAAGAACCGTCACCGCCGATGACAACGATACCGTCGATACCGTGCTTTCTGCAGATCTCAGCACCTTTCTTCTGTCCTTCCGCTTCCTTGAACTCCAGACAACGTGCGGTTCCTAAGATCGTACCACCGCGCTGAATGATATCGGATACGTCCTTGGCTTCCATATCTATGATCTCTTCATTCAAAAGACCCTGATAGCCTTTTTTGATTCCCTTAACCTTCAGTCCTCTTGCAATGGCTGTACGAACAACTGCACGAATAGCAGCGTTCATTCCCGGTGCATCACCGCCGCTGGTCAATACGCCGATCGTCTTAATCTCTTTTGCCATGACTGTTACCTCCTAAGTAAACGAACGAATAGTTTTCTCTTCTCGATTCCTTATTTTAATCTATTTTTGAGCGGTTTTCAATAGGTTTCGTTATAAATTTAACATTTTCTTTTCCGAACAGCAATGTAAGCTTTTCCATTAATGCCCCGTCGGCTTTTACCTGGAGATTTTGGGGCAGGATCTTAATATTTTTAATGTCCCGCAGATAGATCACCACATCGTCATCCCCGTCGGAATCCGCAATGGCCTGCAGCAGTTCCTGCTCTCTGGTCTTATAGGCCTCCATATTGGGGAACTGGATCCAGGCTCCTGCCGGCATGCCTTTTTTCTGCTGTGTTCCGGTGCCTTGCGGGCGCTGCCCGGACTGCATTTGTCCTGCTGCCTGACCGGTCTGTCCCACCGACATACTACTGCTATTCATACCGTCATTTTGGTATTGTCCGTAGCCGTTCCCGGCATTCCGGTATCCACCGGCACCGCCATTTCCACTTCCGTTTCCGTAGGATCCGCCGCGGCTGCTGCCGCCCCGGCCTCCGTAATTTCTGGGGAACAGAGGCTGGTTCGCTGCCCTTGCAGCCTGCGCATCCTCAAAGCTGATGATCTGGTCGCAGATCAGCTTGCCGTCCTTGTCTTCTTCCAGGGATACTCTGCCCCGGATAAACACCTTCGCATCCTCCACAAGCAATGTACTGTAGCGCTCGTACACCTGTGGAAATACCACGACTTCCACATTACCGATCAGATCCTCCACATTCAAAAATGCCATGATCTTGTCATTCTTGGTGTATTTTACTGTCTTGTCCGCGATCAATCCTCCGATGACTGCATTGGCCTGGTCCCTGACTAACTGCACCTCTCCGGTCTCTTCATCCAGTGCAAAATCCCCGGCAGTATTGCTGATGCAGTTCTGCCACAGCTCCTGATATTCCTCCAGGGGATGACCGCTGACGTAGACACCCAGCACCTCTTTTTCGAAGCCCAGCAGCATCTCCTTATTGTATTCGCCCACATCCGGCATCCGGATATCGAATTCTTCCTTATCCTCTTCCCCTGCAATGTCAAACAGGGAGATCTGTCCGGCCAGATTGTTCTTTTTATCATGGGCAATATGGTCCGCAATCTGCACATAGACACTCATGAACTGTTTTCTCGTACCGCCCAGACCATCCAGAGCTCCTGCTTTGATCAGGTTCTCAATAGCCCGCTTATTCATCTCTTTTTTATCGGATATGCGGGTAATAAAGTCCTTCAGATTCGTGAAAGGGCCTCTTTCCTTACGCTCCTGTACCAGGCTGTCAATGATGGGACGTCCCACACTCTTGATGGCCGTCAGGGCATAACGGATCTTGCCATCCGATACGGAGAATCCGGCTTCTCCCGCATTCACATCCGGAGGTAGAATGGCAATATCCATGTTCCGGCAATTCAAAATATATTCGGATACCTTTTTCGGGTTATCGATGACGGAGGTCATCAGCGCCGCCATGAACTCCACGGGATAATAATATTTCAAATAAGCCGTCTGGTAAGCCACCACTGCATAACATGCCGCATGGGACTTGTTGAACGCATATTTGGCGAAATCCATCATCATATCGTAGATCTGTCCGGCTGTCTGCTCGTCAATGCCGTTGGCAATACAGCCGGGGACATTTTCCTCCTGGTTGCCGTAGATGAAGTTGGCCCGCTCTTTTTCCATGACGGACTGTTTCTTCTTACTCATGGCACGGCGCACCAGATCGCTTCGTCCCAGTGTATAGCCCGCCAGATCACGAACGATCTGCATTACCTGTTCCTGATATACAATACAGCCGTAGGTGGGCTTTAAGATCGGCTCCAGCTGGGGACAGGCATAAGTTACCGCATCCGGATGATTTTTACCCTGAATATACTTCGGGATAAAATCCATGGGACCCGGACGGTACAGGGAAATACCGGCCACCACATCCTCCAGATTCTGGGGACGCAGTTCCTTCATGAAGCTCTTCATCCCGGCACTTTCCAGCTGGAACACACCTTCCGTTCTGCCGGTGCCGATGGAAGCCAGTACTTTCGGATCGTTATAATCAATGGCATCCACATCAATGTGTCTTCCGGTGGTATTCTCGATGAATTTTACCGCATCATGGATCACAGTCAGTGTACGCAGCCCCAGGAAATCCATTTTCAGCAGTCCCAGTTCTTCCAATGTCGTCATGGTAAACTGGGTGACGATGGAACCGTCGGAGCCTCTGGACAGCGGCACGAATTCATCCGCCGACTTCTGACAGATGACCACGCCCGCCGCATGCATGGAGGTATGTCTGGGCAGTCCTTCCAGACGCTTACACATATCGATCAGATGATGCACCTGCTCATCCTCCTGATAAAGCTTTCGGAATTCCGGGTTCATTTCCAGCGCTTTGCTCAGGGTGATGTTCAGTTCATTGGGCACCATCTTGGCAATGGAATCCACGAACGCATAGGGCAGATCCATAACACGTCCCACATCACGGATGACACCCTTGGCTGCCAGGGTACCGAACGTAACGATCTGCACCACCTTGTCGTTGCCGTATTTTCTGCCCACATAATCGATGACTTCCTGTCTCCGTTCGAAGCAGAAGTCCACATCAATATCGGGCATGGACACACGTTCCGGATTCAGGAAACGTTCAAACAGCAGATTATAATGAATGGGATCAATGTTGGTGATCTTCAGGCAATATGCCACGATACTTCCCGCAGCGGAACCTCGTCCCGGTCCCACCGGAATCCCGTGCTCTTTCGCATAGTTGATGAAATCCCATACGATCAGGAAATAGTCCACATATCCCATTCTGCGGATGACACCCAGCTCGTAATCCAGACGTTCCCGCAGGGTCTGTCCGGTCTCCCCGGCAGGCTGGTCACCGTCACCGTAACGCTCTGCCAGTCCGTCATTACAAAGCTTGTTCAGATAGCTCCAGGAATCATAACCTTCCGGCACATCGTATTTCGGCAGCTTCGTCACGCCAAACTCTATCTCCACATTACAACGGTCTGCAATCCTCTGGGTATTCTCCACGGCCTCCCATGCATAGGGGAACAGTCCCTTCATTTCCTCTTCGCTCTTGACGTAATACTGACCGCCCTCATAACGCATGCGATCCTCGTCCGCCAGCTTTTTGCCGGTCTGCAGACACAGCAGAATATCGTGGGGAATCGCATCCTCAGCATAGGTGTAATGCACATCGTTGGTGGTTACCAGCGGAATGTCCAGTTCTCTGCTCATCTGGAGCAGTTCCATATTCACGGTACGCTGCTCCGGGATACCGTGATCCTGCAGTTCCAGAAAATAATTGCCCTTGCCGAAGCAGGCCTCGTATTTGCGGGCTGCTTTTCTCGCTTCGTCCTTCATTCCCTTCAGAATAAACCGGGGCACTTCACCTGCAAGGCAGGCAGACAATGCGATAATTCCCTCGTGGAACTCCTGCAGCACTTCCATGTCCACACGGGGTTTATAATAATATCCTTCCGTAAAGCCACGGCTGACGATTTTCATGAGATTCGCATAGCCGGTATTGTTCTCCGCCAGCAGCACCAGATGATGATAACGTTCTTCCCCGCCGGTCAGTTCCTTGTCAAAACGGGAATTCGGAGCCACATACACTTCGCAGCCCAGGATTGGCTTGATCCCCGCTTCTCTGGCTGCCCGGTAAAAATCGATCACGCCGTACATAACACCATGGTCGGTGATTGCCGCGCTGTCCATGCCCAGCTCCTTGACCCTGGCTACATACTCCCTGATCTTGTTGGAGCCGTCTAACAGCGAATATTCTGTATGAACATGAAGATGTGCAAATGCCATTTTGTCGTTCCCTTTCTAGTGCAGTTCTTTTGCTTTTCTGACGCATTCCTCGTAAGTTGCTCCCACCTGTTCCCTGTGGTAGCCGGGAGCCAGCATCGCCGCGAAATACAAGGTCTCCAGTGTCTCTTCCTGTGCCGGTGTGGGATGGGAAGGCACCACCACACGGGTGCTCCAGATCAGCATACAGCCCGTATATTCCACCATGAAAAAAATGGGCTCCATATTTTTCTCCATACGGCTGTTCAGTGTCAGTTTATCTTCGCCGGAGATTTCCTCCAGCTTTTTGATATGAGAAGGCTGTGGCTCTTCCACACTGCCGTTCGGCAGGATCACGCACTCGCAGGGATCCATATCCTCTCTGTGTGCATTGATAAATTCCATGACAGTCATTCTCACACCTCCTTTGTTCCGTCTGTCAGTCTGTCTGTTCTTCCGCCCGGACCGCCCAACGCATCTTCGTGGAACGGGCTCTGCCGTTCTGTACACATTCCTCCGCAGAAGGGCGGATCACGTCTTTCGCATAATCGGCATAAATGCCGTTCCGGTAGCCTTCCTTCAATGCCTGCTTCACCAGCTTGTCTTCGCCGGAATGGAAAGTCAGGATAGCTACTCTTCCGCCAGGTTTCAAGGCTCCCGGCAGCTTTTCCATAAATTCATATAACACTTCAAATTCGCGGTTCACATCAATACGCAAGGCCTGAAAAGTTCTCTGACAGGTCTTTTTGATGGTATCCTTTTTCTCCTTCTCCGGGAGAAAATCAAGGGTCTTTTCGATGACTTCCCTTAATTTTGTAGTAGTATCGATCCGGTGTCCTTTACGGATCTCATCGGTGATGGCCTTCGCCAGTTCCTCGCAGTAGGGTTCGTCGGAATTCTCGTAAAGCATTCCCGCCAGTTCTTCTCTGCTGATGGTATCCAGGCGCTCTGCTGCACTGATTCCTTGCTGCTGATTCAGTCTGAGATCTAGCGGACCGTCCACCTTGAAGGAAAATCCTCTGCTGGGATTATCGATCTGCATGGAAGATACTCCCAGATCCGCCAGAATAAAATCAAATCCTCCGACCTCTTTTGCGATCTCATCTATGGTACAGAAATTCTGTAATCTGATGGTCAGAATCTCTTCTCCGTAACCGGCCTCTGCCAGTCGTTTCTTCGTCTTGGCAGACTCCTCCGGATCTACGTCTGTGGCATAGATATGCCCACGCCCCTGCAGCTGCTCCAACATGGCTTTCGTATGTCCACCGTAGCCCAGTGTTGCATCAAATCCGGTCTCTCCCGGCTGGATCTTCAGGAAATCCAGAATCTCCTTTACCATAATGGAGATATGCATGCCTGCGGGAGTGTTTCCCTTCTGAATCACATGGGCAATGGTATCTCCGTATTTTTCGGGCTGTAATTCCTTATATTTTTCCTCAAATTTTCTGGGGTATTTCCCTTTATAACGCACCCGGCGCTTGTGGGGTGTCTGTTCCTGATCCATTCCCATGATTACCTCATTTCACTCATTTTGTTCCAGTTCTGTTCCCTGTAATTATATCGCATATCAGATATCCTTGTCCACTTCCTGTCAGAGAAAAAAAGCAGGCATCGTTGCCGATACCTGCTTTTCCAGCTGTACTATATTTTTCTCAATGTCTCAGCCGTTCTTATTCCTGAGGAAGAATAAACTTGCTGATCAGCTCATCCAGAGAGATTGCCTGTGCAGACAATTCCTGGCTGGTAGCGGAAGATTCTTCTGCGGTAGCGGAGTTGGACTGTACTACCTCGGAGATCTGGTTGACACCCTGCTCTGCCTGTTCCATGGCATTGGCCTGGTCCTTGGAGATCTCGCTGATACTGCGGGAAGACTCTGCAATCTTGCCGATACCGTCTACTACGATCTCGATGGAAGCAGCAGCGCTGTCTGCAGCCTGGTTGCCTTCCTTGATCTCCTGCATGGAACCTTCAATCAGGTCTCTGGTATCTACAGCAGACTTGGTACTCTGCTCTGCCAGCTGACGGATCTGGTCAGCAACCACAGCGAATCCACGGCCTGCCTCACCTGCTCTGGCTGCCTCGATGGAAGCATTCAGGGACAACAGGTTGGTCTGGGATGCAATATCCTCGATTTCAGAAATGATATTGCCGATCTTGTTGGAAGTATCACTGATTCTGGCCATAGCATCCACCATAGCCTTCATCTCTGCTCTGCTGTTATCTGCTTCGTTTGCATATTTTCTGGCCTGCTCATAGGACTCCTGTGCCTGTTCAGCAGCCTGCTCAATATTGGAAGTAATGTTGGTAATGGTAGCCTGCAGTTCTTCTACGGCACCTGCCTGCTCGGTAGCGCCCTCTGCCAGATTCTGGGAAGCATCTGCCAGGTTAGCTGCACCTGCGGATACCTGCCTGGAAGACTCCTCGATGGAACGCAGTGTCTGAACCATCTGTGTCTTCATGTTACGGATAGACAGAAACAACTGTTCAAAATCACCCTGATACATATCCGGGTTCTTGGAAGTGATGTTGTAATTGCCGTTTGCCATCTGGCTCATAACTTCTCCGGTGTCGGCAATGACAAAACTCAGCTTTTCTGCCATTTCATTTGCAGAATGAATCATGTCAGCGATCTCATCCTTACTGTTCAGTGTCGGGAACGGATCGGACAGGTTACCCTGTGCAAAAGTCTCCAGACGCTTTGCCAATGCATCCAGCGGTGCTGCGATTCCCTGAGAGATTGCATGTTCCATTCTCGTTGCAATGATAATTGCCAGCACGATCACACCAACAATGATAAGCAGGAAGATAAATCCCATGATATTCAGTATGGAAGAAAGGGAATCTCCTTCACGGACATTCTCGTTCATAAGTTCACGCATGGTATCATAAATTTCATTATAAAGCGGTGCTACCTGATTCTGCATCAGCTCCTGTGCCTGCATACGCTTCTCTTCCATATCCACCTTACCGGTATTAATGGCCTGCTGATCCAGCTCCCAGTACTGCTGAATCTGCTCATTTACCTGATCATACAGTTCCTTCTCCTTTGAAGAAACAACAGTCTCGCCGACAACTTCCCAGTATTCAAGAAAAGCCTGCTTCTTCTCATCGTGAGTCGTGATCAGACCGTCCACCAGATCCGGGTCGTTATATCCTATGATTCCGCGGGTTGCGGATCTTACATCCGTGAATACAGTCATGGCCTTACCGATATCTCCCTGTGAAAAACCGTAATTGGTCAATGCATGCTGATAGCGGTTCATGGTAACGATCATTGCCAGTGCTCCGAGCACTCCTGCAATAGATGATATAACTACAATAATGGCAAACGCTTTTTTCAGGCGCTGCCTGATTTTCAAATTTTCGAACATTTTCCTCTCCTTACTATTGGTTGATAATTTGTCTTTTCCCTGTTTTCCGTGTGTGGCGGATCAATATTCTCCATTAAATGCATTCACTGTATACACAGAAAACTCTCCTCAACAGAATAACATCTATCCGGAGAGTTTTTCGTAGTAATAGTAATATAGGAGATTATAATGCTTTTTTGATGGCTGCCATCAGTTCGTCATAGGTCTCATAGGCCGGAAGCTCCGGATGATCTTTTTTGATCTGTTCGGTACTCTTGAACAGGAAGCCTGCCTTGCTGGACTGAATCATACCCAGATCATTGTGGCTGTCTCCACTGGCGATGGTCTGGAAGCCGATGGACTGCAAAGCTTTTACTGTCGTATATTTAGAATTTTCCACACGCATCCTGAATCCGGTGATCTCACCATTATCGGCTACCTCCAGAGAGTTGCAGAAGATCGTGGGGTAACCCAGCTTTTTCATCAACGGACCTGCAAACTGTGAAAAAGTATCGCTGATAATAATGACCTGGGTTATGGAACGCAATTCGTCCAGAAATTCCTTCGCACCGGGAATTGGATCAATCTTCGCGATTGTCTCCTGAATCTCCTTCAATCCCAGTCCATGTTCCTTCAGGATTCCCAGTCTCCATTTCATCAGCTTGTCATAGTCCGGCTCGTCTCTGGTTGTTCTCTTTAATTCCGGAATTCCGCTCGCCTCTGCAAATGCAATCCAGATCTCCGGTACTAATACGCCTTCCAGATCCAGGCATACAATATTCATATCCATCCTTATGTCCTCCCAGAAAATTCAAATGTATTGTAGCAAGTATAACCTATTTGAAACAGTTATGCAACCATTTGCTTTATTGTTGTGATGTTATAACGTGTGCTTTGTATTTTTTTGTCGTGCATTCTTGTGACATATTACATGACATCTATTTATTTTTCCATTGGTATCATCTTTTTGTTGTATCACTTTTTGCGTACTATATTTATGTACTGCTTTTGCGCATCGCTTTTTATGTATTAAGTTATCTTTCTGATTATTTATCTTGCTTACCTTTCTTGGATACTTTATATTTCATGCGGCATTTTCTAAATTTTTTCATTTTTTTTTGTTATTTTCCTTTCATTTTTGTGACATTTTTACTGTTTGTTTTGTTCTATATGTGCTATAATAGCCATAGTGCAAAAAGAACTTCTCACAAGCTCTCTTCTACACAAAACAAACGTAGAGATCGAGGAGGAAATTATTATGTTAACATTAAAAGCTGAAAAAAGAAATCCTGACGAAAAGGCAAAGAAATTAAGAAGAGATGGTTTTATCACCGGCGTTCTGTACGGAAAGGAAATGGCAGCGAATGTTTCCCTGAAGTTCACTGAGAAGGATGCAGCTGCTTTTATTAAAAATGCAAAAGAAGGTACACAGGCTTATCTGGAACTGGATGGCAAAAACGTTGATGTTCTGGTGAAAAACATTGATTTTGATCCTCTTACCAAGAAATATATGGCTCTGGACTTCCAGGCTCTGGTAGCCGGTGAAGTCGTATCCGCTACGGTTCCCATTGTCTATGTAAACGAAGACAAGGTACAGGGTATCTTCGAAGCGGAGCTGTCCGAAGTCCATTACAAAGCAGATCCCGCACATCTTCTGGATCCTGTGGAAATCGATCTGGCTGCTCTGCCTCAGACCACGAAGACTATGTATGTCAAAGATCTGAAGCTGGAAGAAAAAGGTGTGCATGTCACTACCTCCGGAGAACAGCAGTTGTTCCATATCGGAGAGTACGGTCAGGATGAGGCTGAAGATACCGATGCTGAAGAAGAATCGAAGTAATGTATCAGATATTAACTTGAGAGTTACGCGAGCAATGAGCCGCGCATAGGCATAGTGAAGACAGCGATGAGCGCTTGCGCACGATTCGCTGTCTTTACTTATGCCGAGATGCGGCGAACGCCGCGATATGAAATAAGATTGGCAGCGTTTTTTTGCTGACAA
>ERZ1026854.1870-NODE-1870-length-12651-cov-18.102255_pt1 | contig 12651 bp, 10 predicted proteins | sample MGYA00380157_ERZ1026854 | MGnify/ENA primary metagenome ERZ1026854 (study PRJEB33269, sample SAMEA4719793) | human gut metagenome | biome: human-associated habitat; feature: organic feature; material: feces | place: Cameroon | collected 2013-10 ...
ATGAGTAAAAATATATGCAGATTAGATGGAAATCAAATTTTTTTATCCGTACTGAGGGATGATGAAGAGGCAGTCGGCTTATACGCAAAGTGGATGTCGGATGAAACCACCTGTGTCTTTATAGAGCATGCGCATTCTGTGGTGGACATCACCCGGATGCCCGGTTGGGTAAGCGACCATTCTGTCATGCGGATGGGAATTGTCCTGAAAGAGACAGACACATTGATTGGATATTGTCATATTGACCATCGAACTGAGGACATGTCAGCCTGGTTATCCATTAACATCGGAGAAAAGTCGGCGCGTGGAAAAGGCATTGGAACCGAAGTCGTGCAGATACTCTTGCGGTACTGCTTTATGGTGCAGGGAGTGTATAGTGTCCATCTGGATGTACTGGAAACGAACACCCCTGCCATTAAGTGTTACGAGAAGGCAGGATTTAGAATAAGTGGCAGATACCGGGGGCATTGTTATTATATGCGGAGCCATTATGACTGGCTGCACATGGATATCTTATATGATGAATATCTGAAAATTTGTCAGTAGTAAAAAGAAGGTTGAAATATACCTTCTTTTTTACTTCCTAATGAAATTAAATTTGTATTGACTGTTGTTGTGATGCCTGATATTCTTAAAAGAAAAGTAACAATTCTAGCTCAAAATATCTATAATCAATCAGCGAAAAAGATAATCTATGACTTCGAAGAAAGTTCGGTATAGCCCCCAATGGCAATAGTAGAATAAAGGTATATGCAATTGCACGAGTGGAAAGGGTAATTAGGGATACTTGTTTTCGAAAGTGATGTAAAGTGGATGGACGAATGGCAAAGAAAGGGGTAAAATAACGGTATGCAGCATATTTTTTATAATGAAGATTGGGAAGAAATTGCAGATAATGGAGACGTTGTTTTATGCGGACTATACCACCGATATTGGAATTCAGATAAGACACGGAATCAGGCATTTGACATGTTTAGTGGAAGAATTCTCGATGTAAAGGAAAAGAAAGAACGCGGAATATCCTATTTCTTTCAACAACTAGATGATGAAATATGTAAAAATGTGAGTATTTGTGTGGTGCCTTCCCATACAAAAGGAGAGACGAATGAGTCTGGAATTGCTGAATTAGCACGCAGATTGGCACAGAACAATCGTATAGATAAAGTTAATTATCTGATCAGGAACAAAACGATTGATAAACTGGCATATGGCGGAAGTCGTGATATTAGAGTGCAAATCGGAAGCATAGGGGTTAATCCTGATATGACGATAGAAGGAGATGTGGTTCTGATTGTAGATGATGTGACTACATCAGGAGCATCCTTGGAGGCTTGTAGAAATATTTTGTTGGAGCATGGAGCTCAGCGTGTAGCAATGTTGGCACTGGGACAGTCGGTGTAATCACTTGGGGAGTAACAATGATGTTGGAAATCAAGGAATGTAAAAAAACAGATACAATATATCCGGAGTCATTACGTGAACTGTCTTCGGCACCAGACATTTTGTACTATGTAGGAGATATTTCTATACTCGTAGAAACGGTAGTTGCAGTAGTCGGGAAGCGGGATGCTAATGAAAGATATTTAAAAATTGCAAGAAAAATTGGTGAAGTATTGGCCGAGAAGGGGTATACAGTTTTAAATGGACTCGCTGTAGGATGTGATACCAAAGCATTAGAAGGTGCAGTTGCTGCGCAGGGGAAAGCAGTTGCTGTACTGCCGGGAGGATTAGATCAGATTTATCCTAAATCGAATGAGAAGTTGGCAGAACAGATTGTAATGAATGGTGGATGCCTGATTAGTGAGTATCCTTGCGGAATGAGACCACAGAAATATACGTTTGTCCAAAGGGATAAAATTCAGGCAATGTTGTCAGACAAGGTTATTGTTGTAGATGCAGAACAAAAAAGCGGTACTATGCATACGGCAAAATATGCAATGCAGCTGGCGAAGCCATTGGGGTGTTTTGTTGAGACGAATGGCAAGTTGTCTCCGGAGGGAAATCAGTTTCTGATAGACAAGCATAAGGCAAGGGGAGTGAGAGATACAAAAGAACTTATGGAATTTGTAGGACAACCGGAGTATGAGCAGATGACTTTATTTGATAGTAAATGATGCGAATATGATATTTCTATAAAGCAAAAAAGTCCGTCGGTGCGTTAAAGCATCGACGGACTTTTGCTTTGCCATTTTGCAAAAGTAAAAATCAAAAAAATTACAGAGTCTGATGTACCTCGCGGATCACGGCTTCGCTAAGCTCCGGAGCCTTGGCAGGATTGATGTCATCCGCAAATTCCGCATCAATGGTGGAGGCAGCTGGGCGATAGTTCAGGCGAAGGGCATTTGCCTGAATATAATCCGTTGCCTTGTTGTAAGTGTCCTCTGTAACGCCGTTTAAAGTAATTGTATATAATTTTGCCATGATCATTCATCCTTTCTTTTACGTTGTGGTTAATGAAAACATTTCCTTGTTTCTGTATATAGTATATCTCTTTTCCTAAAAAAAGGAAATGGAATAAAGTAACAAATATAATAATAGGAATCATTACTATATTTGTGAAATAGTCACATATTACGCTAATGAGACATTTGTCAACTGTGTTTTGCTCCGTAAAAATGATAAAATGAACCATCAAAAAGCAGTTTACGCAGGAGGAAAACATGGAAAAAATGGAAGACAAAGATAAGAAGAAAAATGTGAAAAAATTAATCGTGTATGCAGTACTTTTGGTTCTTATCATGGGAATCGCTCTGGGGACGGGACAGATTCAGACAGAGGAACTGGGGAAGATATTTACGGTCAATGCAGTTGCAGTCTGTAAATTATTGCTTTTGATCTTCGGAGTATTGTTTTTTAAAAGTCTGATCGTATGGATCCTGGGACTGATCAAACCGGCGAACCACAGAGCCCGGTCTGTGATCTCTCTGTTATCCAGTCTGACAAAATATATTGCATTTCTTGTGATTCTGTGCGCAGGCCTGACGATTCTCGGAGTTAACATGACTACCATCATTGCCAGTGTCGGAGTATTGGCTCTGATCGTCGGTTTCAGCGCGGAGAGCCTGATCGCTGATGTGGTGACAGGAACTTTTATGCTGCTGGAGAATCAGTATAATGTGGGAGACATCGTGGAGGTGAACGGTTTCCGCGGAACAGTGACAAGCATCGGCATCCGTACCACCTGTATCACGGACACCGGCGACAATGTGAAGATCATCAATAATTCCGAAATGAAAAATATCCTGAACCGCTCCGACAATTATTCCAAGGCGGTATGTGATATCAGTATTCCTTATGAAACGGATCTTGAAAAGCTGGAAAGTGAACTGCCGAAACTCCTTGAGTCAATCTATAAAGCACATGAAGATACGATGAAAAAAGTTCCGGTGTATGTGGGAGTGCAGGCATTGCAGGACTCCGGAGTATTGCTCCGGTTCGTAGTGGAAGTATCGGAGAAAAATATCTATTCCGGCATGCGGATGCTGAATCACGATCTGCTGCTGGGGTTCCGGAAGCTGGGGGTGGAGTGCCCCTTCCCGCAGCTGGATGTGCATAACAAATGATAGACAGATTTCAGAGATCACAGAGAAAATGAAAAATGTAGGGAACAGAAAATGCAGAAATATAAGATCAACATACCTCTGGAATACCAGACACTCCCGCCGGATTCCATAACCCCGGAATATCCGCCGCTGCCGGATGAATATTTGCAGCAGGATAGACTTGTGTGGAATGAAAAACAGGAACAGACAGAAAGTCAGAAAAATCAGAAGCGAAAAGCAATGCGCATGGTCTGCATGCTGGCAGCCTGTGTGTTACTTGGTTACAGTGCATATGGGGCGGAGGCAGGTCAGACGAAAATGCCGGCACAGACAACGGAGGAGGTGCAGACACCTGACGAAAACGGAGAAAACCGGGACGGCAGGGAAAATGACCAGGTACAGTCCGTGACTGCAGAGACAGAAACAGATGTCGCAATTGCAGGAAGGTCAGAACCTATCGACGGACAATATCCTCTGGAAGGCGGCATCTTATATTACAAGATCTATAATGAGACGCACCTGGCCAACCCCACTGCTGATGCCTGGGAACGGATCCTGGAAGAAGGAGAAATCTCCATAGAACAGCTCCTTGCCGGAGAAGTGATCACTCTGCCGCAACCGGAGATACCGGACGGCTTTGAATTTCTGGGATGGGCGGCACATTTCTCTGGAGAGAAGGAGACGTATCCGAAGTGGAGTCTGCTTACGGAAAGCGTTACCGCAGAGGATGCGCTCATGATCAAACCGGATGAAGACGGCAACCGTAGCCTGGATATCCATGCAGTGTGGAGAACACGAGACCCTGAAGCCTGGCAGATAATGATGGTACTGGATGCCAATGGCGGAACGATTGAGGGACAGCCATCACAGATCTATAATACGCTGACCCCGAAGTACTCCGGAGGAACAGTGTACCTGTGTGGATATCCGGTTCCGGAACGGGAAGGGTATCATTTCGCGGGTTGGTATCTTACAACGGATGAGGGAGACATATTGGTGGAGACCCTGCCTGCATCCCGCTTTTTTGCTGAAAAAGGCGGTGAGCCGGATTATAGCCAGCCAATAGAACTACATTTTGTGGCAGAATGGAAATAATCGGGAAAAATGGATTACAGTAATTGACAGTAAATACCAAATTCAATATAGTAAAGGAGATGAAAATAAAAGGGGAGGCACCTGACAATTGTTTATTACAAAAGATAAATGGACGAAATACAAAGCTATTTTACAAAGGACACTCTTGACGATGTGTGGCGTTTATGGTGTAGCATATCTGTTCAGCTTACAACCGGTGAACCGAATTTATTATAGTGTTCTGAATGTGCTGTTGGCAGTGGGAATCTATTGCCTTTTGCAACAGACTGAGAGGAAACTTAAAAATATAGAGATGAAAAAAGACAGGAAGCGCAGAATCTGTTATGTGGCAGTGATCAGCTTCCTGTTTGCCTTGTCCATGGTCATGGGATATCAGCTGCAGAATCTGGGAATGACGGATTGCGGAGTCCGGGGCAAAGGGATGATCCTGATCCGTGCGCTGTGCTTAAGTGTTGCTGCATTTCCTTTTACAAATCTGTTGTTTGACGGGATAGACCGACTCTCTGCGAGAGGAGAAGCAACGGTGCCGGGGAGACATTGGAAGTCCGGCATTGTATTCGCAGTAACGGCAGTCGTTATTTTCCTGTGCCTGATTCCGGTATGGCTGGCTTATTACCCGATCATCATGTCTTACGATTTTCACAGACAGGTCAACGAAGCGTATAAGGGCCTGGAATGGTTTTATCCCTTACAGCCCATTGCACATACTTGGTTGATCTGGCTGTTTTTACAGATTGGAACGGCCATCGGATCCTACGAGGCGGGAATGGCCTGTATGGCGGTATTCCAGATGGTGCTGTATGCTCTGGTCATGGGTTATGCAACGTCCATGATCTGGCGGATGACTGCTAAAAAATGGTCGGTGGTGGTAACAACACTATTTCTGGCGCTTTTCCCATACAATACGGTTTTAGTGGTGTGTACCACAAAGGATACCTTGTTTACCATATTGTTTACGTTGTTCTTTTTACTTTTTCTGGAGAGAAATTATTTCAGCAACGGAAAAAAGAAAATCCTCATGAACATTCTTCTGGTGGCTGAGGGCTGTCTGATGATGCAGTTTCGTAATAATGCGGTATATGCGGTGGCAGTATTCATGCTGCTGTTACTGATTCTACAGCCAAAAAAGGAAAAACTTGGTATATTGATTCTTGGGATTTGTCTGGTACTTGGTGAGGTTGAAACACGAAATGTGATCCATACAGCCATTGGGACTCAATTGGGCACACCTAAGATTGAGGCTTACAGCGTTCCCATTCAACAGTTTGCAAGAGTGGCCTATTACCATGGTGAGGAACTGGAAACACAAAACCCGGAACTAGCGGAGGTACTGGAAAAATATGTAGCCAGAGATCGTTGGGATGCGTATTATGCTCCTTTGGCTGATACAATTAAAAGTACGGTAAATGCCAGCTCATATACCGATGATCATGGACAATTCCTGCGGGATTGGATGCGAGTGGGAAGACAATATCCGAATGAATTTCTGGATGCTTTTTTGGAACTGACGAGAGGATATTGGTTTTGGGATGATTTTTCCTGGGCGGAAAACCTTGGTTATGGTACGGAGAAAAGGTATGGTGTGCTCTTTACCTATACTTCCTCGGAAATCGAAGGCTACGGCAGTATTGAACATCGGTCGAAATTCCCGGCACTGGAAAAAGTGCTGGAAAAGATCGTCAGTGGTAACTGCTTTAATGAATGGCCGGTGCTTTCCGTTATTTTTCATGGATCTCTATACAGCTGGAGCCTGTTCTTTTTGATGGTGTTGTGCCTGTATCGAAGAAAATACTGGTGTTTCCAGATGAGCTTACTGCCGTTTTTATACTTTGGGACCATGTTACTGGGGCCGGTAGTGCAGGTACGTTATTTATTCCCCATTATGGTAATGCTGCCGGTACTTGCGGCATTTTTCTCGAGTGACAGGATGAAGAGCCAAAGCAATGAAAACGGGGAACAAAAGGTTGTTTTTCTGGGCCGGAAAATCTATAATAAGGCTATTGGATGATAATATACACGGAAAGAGGACCCCATGGAGAATCAGGAGAAAAACGAAACAACTGTGATCCCGGAGATCACAGTGAAGAATCCTCGGATTGGAAAAGTACGGAAACTGGAAGAGGAAGTGAGACGCCAGAATGAGCTGGAGCAGCTCAGAACCAAACGGATCCGCAAGGAACAGGAATACATTGAGCAGATGAGCAAGGCGGTGGAAGACCATCTGCGCAATACCAGGGAGGAACAGCGGTATAACGAAGAATTTGAACGGCTGATCCGCAAGGACGTCTATCAGATGCATGGCATCAGCGAGGACAAGCTACAGGGAATGATGGAATACCGTAATGCCTGGTATCAGGGAACGGCGTTTGGCATGTTTTTTCTGTCGCTGATTCTGACCGGAATCTGCGGATATCTTCATGGCTTCGGTTCGGAATTGTGTATTTTTATGGCATTTTATACCGCTATTGAGGGAACACTTCTGACCAATGGGAAAAGACAACATGCATTGTTGGATATGGTGACAAGAATTCTGTATCTGCTGTTGTTTCCGGCCATGCTGATCGTATTTGTCTGTTTTGAACTGGGATTTACGGAGTATGGGATCGTCGTACCGGTACTGACGATTGCCGGTGTGGTCATTCTGGTGCTGGGAGCGGTATCGTACTTTGTGTATGACCCATATCGCCTGGACCGTAAGAATCACAAAAAGGCGGACCGCTATATCCGGGATATAGAAAAAGCCGCTGTCAAGGAAGTGGAACTGGAAGAAAAGGCACTGGCAAAACAGGCCAGAAAACAGGAAAAACTGGAACTTAAGGAAGAGGCCAGACAGGAACGGGCAGCGAAACGGAGAGAACGGAAGAAGCGGAGAGATGAGACCGTCTCCGGTTGGAAAGAAAGCATTCGCGAAAAACTTCCGGTCAAGAAGAAAGCCACAGAGGAGAGCAGCCCGGAAACAGACAGTCGGAAAGAGACAGAAGCTGTGTCAGAAGAGAAGCCGTTGGCAAGTACAGAAGGTCAGAAGCCACAGGAAACAGTTATCGGACCGGTAGCAATCATAGAGCCTGTAGACAATGCGGAACAGAAGGCAGAGCAGGAAACACGGAAAAAGACGGAACCGGAGTCTGAGATACCGGCGGAAGCCGACAAAACGGAAGAAAGCGATATAACGAACGGAGAGAGTGTAAATGAGCTATTATCTGATTGATTTTGAAAATGTAAAGAGCCGAGGCATGGAGGGAGTGGAACTGCTGGCGAAGGAGGATACCGTCTGCATTTTTTACAGTGACAATGCGGACAGCATGACTTTTGACCTGCATCGGAAGTTGAATGAGACGAAGGCACAGATCATTTACCACAAGGTGGCAGTTGGCACCAAGAATGCACTGGATTTCCAGCTGGCAACGTATCTCGGTTACCTGATCTGTGAGCAGCAGAAGGAAGGGATACACCCGGATTACTTTATCGTGACCAAGGATAATGGATTCACCAGTCTGATGGTATACTGGAAAGCACAGGGAGTTCCCGTGCGGATCACCCGCAATCTTCTGTGGGGAAAGAACCCGACAGCGGAACAGAATCCTGCGGCCGAAGAAAATGCGGAGGAAATGACGGGAAGCGTAGAACGGGAGAGTGTGCAGAATCTGCCGGTGGAAGAAGCAGAGCCGATGGCAGTGGAAATCACAGAACAGGAGACAGAGAAAACCACCGGATCGGAGCCGGAGAAAGTGGCAGCAGTGACGGAGAAAACGGTGGTGGAAGCAGAAGAGCAGCTGACAGAGGCGACAACGGAGCCTGAATTTGTGAGCGTGCAGATCCTGGAAGAACCGTTGCCGGAGATTGGAGAATCCGTTGGCATGGAACCGGAGAACATTACCGATGCGGTAACTCAGGACGTAGCTGCCAAAAACGTGGAGGAGCCTGCGGAATCCGCGAAAAAGCCGGCAAGGAAAAAGAGCAATAACACCCGGAAGAAGAGCACTGCAAAAATGGCAGAGAAGAAATCCGCAGAAAAGAAGACAGTAGAAAAAGCAGCTGATAAGAAAGCCGCAGAAGAGCCGGATGAACTGACCCAGGCAGTGGAAAAGGTGCTTTCCGACCAGACTATCGTCCCGCAGGTGGTAAAATTCATCCGTCAGTACAAGACCAAGCAGGGCATCAACAATGCCCTGAATAAGGAGTTCAAGGACAGCAAGCGTACCAGTGAGATTTATTCTGCCATCAAGCCCCTGATTGCCGATAAAAAGGGAAAATGATAAAAAAGATCAAGAAAATGTGAAAAGAAAGTTATTGACAATAGAAAAGCAGAGTGGTATTGTTGCTATCGAACAGAAAGTGAAATTCGATGAGCAGAACAAGATCTGCATACGGAAGCATTTCAGAGAGCCGTCGGCTGGTGTGAGACGGTATGTGAGTATGACAGACTATCCTCTGTGAGAAGTGCACTGAAGATTTTAAGTAGGTGTCACCGGTATTCTACCGTTATTTAGAAGCCTGTTGGAAATGAGATATTTGTATTTCATGGAGATGGGAACAAGAGGTCATGTGATAAAACATGGCAAGCAAAGTGGTAACGCGGAGAGCTTAGAGCTTTTCGTCTTTGGGTGCTTAAGGGCACCGGAGACGGAAGGCTTTTTTGTTTTACGGGCAATCAGAATTTTTCTTTCTGTCACGACAAAACAACAAGACATAAGAAAGAAGGAAACAAAAATGAACAGTTTGGTAATCATTCTGATCGCAATGGCAGTGCTGGCAGCAGGCTATGTCTTCTACGGAAGATGGCTTGCAAAAAAGTGGGGAATCGATGAGAAGGCGAAGACGCCTGCATTTACCCATGAAGACGGAGAGGACTTCGTGCCTTCCTCCAAATTCACCGTATTTTCTCATCAGTTTTCCTCTATCGCAGGGGCAGGCCCTGTGACGGGCCCCATCCTCGCATCGGTATTCGGATGGGTGCCTGTGCTTCTGTGGCTTCTGATCGGCGGCTTGTTCTTCGGTGCGGTGCAGGACTTCGGTGCCCTGTATGCTTCTGTGAAGAACGAAGGAAAATCCATGGGAATGATCATTGAAAAATACATCGGTAAGACCGGCAGAAAATTGTTCATGCTGTTCTGCTGGCTGTTCACCCTGTTAGTTATCGCAGCCTTTACCGATATGGTGGCAGGTACTTTCGTAGGTACCGGACTGGAAGATGCCAGTGTGGCATATGCCAACGGCAGTGCAGCATCCATCTCCATGTTGTTCATTCTGGTCGCTGTGATCTTCGGTCTGATCCAGAAAAAGGTCGGCAAGATGAACGAGTGGGTCAAGGCAGTCGTAGCCATCGGTCTGTTGGTAGTAATGTTCGCTGTAGGTATGCATCTTCCCATCTATGCTTCCAAGACTGCATGGATCTACATCATCATGGCATACCTGTTCCTTGCATCCGTAATGCCCATGTGGCTTCTGATGCAGCCCAGAGATTACATGACCACCTTTATGCTGCTGGGTATGATCATCGGTGCCGTACTTGGTGTGGTTGTAGCTCATCCCGATATGGAGCTGAATGCATTTAACGGTTTTCAGGTAGGTAACAGCAGCCTGTTCCCGACTCTGTTCGTCACCATCGCCTGCGGTGCGGTATCCGGCTTCCACAGCCTGGTATCCTCCGGTACTTCATCCAAGACCATCAGTAATGAAAAAGATATGCCCATGGTAGGTTATGGTGCCATGATCGTAGAGAGCCTGCTGGGTGTGGTTGCACTGGTAGTAGTCGGAGCAGTAGCTGTGAACGGTACGAAACCCGATGGAACTCCTTTCTCCATTTTCTCCTCCGGAGTTGCAGGATTTCTGGAGAAAATGGGTGTTCCCGTAACCGTGGCAACCGTATTCATGACCATGTGTGTATCCGCACTGGCACTGACTTCCCTGGATTCGGTCGCAAGAATCGGACGGATGTCCTTCCAGGAGCTGTTCCTGGGAGACACCACAGATACCGCAAAGATGACTCCCGTGCAGAGAGTTCTGACCAATAAATATTTTGCAACCGTGATCACCCTTTTCTTCGGCTATCTGCTGACTCTGGGCGGATACAACAATGTATGGCCGCTGTTTGGTTCTGCGAACCAGCTGTTGGCCGCCTTGGTACTGATCGCACTGGCAGTATTCTTAAAAACCACCGGTCGTACCGGCTGGACGCTGTATTTCCCTATGGGAATGATGTTAGTCGTAACCTTCACCGCATTGATCCAGAAGACGATCGCACTGGTGAAAAATGTGGCTGCCGGACAGGCAACCTTCCTGGTGGACGGTTTACAGCTGATCGTTGCCATACTGCTTATGGTACTGGGTGTTATGGTTGCTTACAGCTGCATCCGCAAGCTGTTCGGTGCCGGGAAAAATTCAGAAAAAGAGGCAGCGTAATACAGCAGAGAAATAGCAGATAAATGTAGCACAAAAATATAACAAAGAAATATGGCAAACTAAGAGAAGATATGCTAGAATAGGGAACGGTCAGAGAGCAAAAAAGCTTTTTGACCGTTCTTTTCGTCAGAGTGGAAGCCGGCGGGGAGGATTGTAATGGGAATCAAGTAAGTAACAGGGAAAAGGATAAAAGAAAGATGAAACAGAATATGCAGGATCTGACGGAAGGGTCCTTAGGAAAGAAAATACTGATCTTCAGTGTGCCGCTGATGCTGTCCAATCTGCTACAAGTGCTTTTCAATATGGCGGATATTGCGGTGATCGGTCAGTTTGCCGGTTCCCTGTCGCTGGGAGCAGTGGGCTCCACGGTGACACTGGTCACCATGTTTACCGGGTTTCTCATTGGTCTGTCCGGCGGTATCAATGTATTAACAGCATTATATTATGGAGCAAAAGATAAGGACAGCCTGTCGAAGACCATCCATTCCGCAGCACTGGTCAGCCTGATCATGGGCGTATTGTTATTAGTGCTGGGTGTGGGATTGTCCGAGTGGATGCTGACGGCATTGAAGACGAAGGAAGAGTTGTTGGACAAAGCGGTATTGTACCTGCGGATCTATTACCTGGGAATGCCGGCACTGGCAATTTACAATTTCGGTAACGCGGTGTACAGTGCGGTGGGCAATACGAAAAAGCCGTTGTATTATCTGGGATTTTCCGGAGTGTTGAATATTTTCTTAAACCTTTTCTTTGTCATTGTCTGTCGGATGGATGTGGCGGGAGTGGCACTGGCCAGTATCATTTCCCAGTATGTGTCGGCGGTACTGATTCTGCAGGCACTGCTTCGCAGCAAAGAGATCTATGCCTTGCATATAGGACAGCTGCGGCTGAACCCGGAGCTTACGAAGGATATTCTGAAACTGGGAATGCCTTCCGGATTGCAGAACGTGATCTTCCAGTTCGCCAACAGCTTTGTGCAGATGGGTGTGAATTCCTTTGATGCCACCATGGTGGCGGGCAATTCCGCTGCCACCAATGCGGATGCCATGGTATACGATGTCATGGCGGCATTCTATACCGCCTGCGGCAGCTTTATGGGACAGAATTACGGCGCCGGCAAGAAGAAAAGGGTGCGGAACAGTTACCTCATCAGCCTGGCGTATTCCTTCGGCATCGGTCTGCTCCTGGGAGTGTCACTGGTAGTTTTCGGAAGACCGTTTTTGTCCCTGTTTACCAGAGATGCGGCAGTAATGGATGCCGGAATGTACCGTCTGACGATCATGGGATTTTCCTATTGCATCTCGGCATTTATGGACTGTACCATTGCGGCAGCCAGAGCCATGGGCAAGAGTATTGCGCCGATGTTCATCGTGATCATGGGTTCCTGTGTGTTCCGTGTGATCTGGGTCTATACGGTATTTGCTTATTTTCACACGATACCGTCCCTGTATCTGCTGTATGTTTTTTCCTGGAGTATCACCGCAGTGGCGGAAATCCTCTATTTCATACGAATTTACAAACAGAAAATGGCTCTCCTGTCGTAAGACAGAAGAGCCATTTTGTTGTAAGGCAATCCTTAAAAAAACCACCTGCTATGCAGGTGGACAACAAT
>ERZ1026854.1871-NODE-1871-length-12646-cov-5.351600_pt1 | contig 12646 bp, 10 predicted proteins | sample MGYA00380157_ERZ1026854 | MGnify/ENA primary metagenome ERZ1026854 (study PRJEB33269, sample SAMEA4719793) | human gut metagenome | biome: human-associated habitat; feature: organic feature; material: feces | place: Cameroon | collected 2013-10 ...
TGCATGTACATTAGCATCTGCAATGCTTTTAAGCTATCAGGTACTTGCTTACTGGTTCCCGACCAAAAGAGGTGCTGCGCTTGGTATTGCAACCGCAGGATTTCCACTTTCCGCAGCAACAACCGCTAACTTCTGTGGCATGTTTGCAGGAACAGGACACCCGGAAATGTATTTTCGAATTGTAGGAATTATTGCTCTGGTTCTTGGTGTTGTTATTTTACTTGTTGTAAGAGACTTCCCGGAAGAAGTTGGTGCATATCCGGACAACAATAAAGAGTTTGATTTTGAAATAGAAAAGAAAAAACATAAAGAAAATCTTGAGTATTTGAAAAACTCAAAATGGACCGTAAAGAAATGTCTTATGACAGGACGTATGTGGGTTTTATGGGTTGCAGTAGGAGCAACAGGCTTCCTCTCCATGGGAATTATGTCTAACTTCGTTGGCAAATTCCTTGAGCAGGGTTATGAGATGGGAACCATTATGGTAATGCTTGCTGTTTCCGGTGTACTTGCAATTCCGGGTTCCATGATTGTTGGCTGGTTAGATGTCAGATTTGGAACAAAGAAAGCAGGAGTTATCGTAAACGCAGCCGCATTAATCGCAGTTGTATTTAACCTGACACCGTTCCGTCCATTACATTTTATTTCACTCCCGATTTTAGCATGTATGTTAGGAGGTTCTTCCAACCTGATGGCTTCCTGTACATCAGCAATCTGGGGAAGATACGATTTTCAGAATGCATTCCGTGTTATCCAGCCTTTGAACTCTCTTATGACTGGTGTCGGCATTACCGTCGTATTCATTATCGGACATAACGTAAGCTACTGGATGGCATATGCAGCAATGGCAGTAATTGCAGCAGCAGGACTTATCGCTATGATTGCATTAAAAGTAGAGCCAATCGATGATGATGTAAGATAATAAAATTTTTACTATATAAACTTTCAATTTTAGTTAAGGCATTTCATTTGTGAATTTTGTGACAAAAAGTTGCAGAAATTGATAAAAGAAATGCCTTTTCTACTTTACAAATTGTCTGGAGGCTGTTATTATATATACAACAAACTTGTCGACAAGTTAACAAGAGGCAGATATGGAACAAAACATCATTTTAGAAAGTGACAGATTAATAGAAAAAACAATCGCACAATGTTTTGAATACAGAGTGAGTCTTACACCGGATGCACCTGCCGTTGAGTTTGAAGGAGAAGTGATTTCCTGGCAGGAGTTAGACAGACTGTCCGACTGGCTTGTCTGGAGGTTTGATTTTCTTGGAATAAAAAGAGGAACAAGAGCCGGAATATGGTGTGGTAATAATCTTCAGTGGATAATCGTGTTTTTAGGTCTTCAAAAGATAGGTGCAACAGCCGTATTGATTAATCCAGGCTATCTGGCAGATGAGCTTCATAAAATTATCTCTTATTCCGATGTGGAATATCTGTTTTATGGAGAGGAATTTAAAAATGCGGACCTGACAAAGATACTTGCGGATGTGGATATTTCCACAACGATGCATTTAAAGCAGACAATTCCGATTGAGTTAAAAGAGGCTGTGGACTTTATGAAGAAAGGCGCAGCAGAATTAACCAAAGCCAAGGAGGAGAAAATCCGCAGCTTAAAGCAGCTTCCCGATTGTAAAGATACCGCATGTATGTTGTTTACATCGGGAACAACTGCCCTTCCAAAGGGCGTATTACTTACCCATTATAATCTTGTAAACGATGCAGTGCTTACTGCAAAAGCAATGCACTGGGAAAAAGAAGACAAAATCTGTGTCATGGTTCCACTTTTCCATTGTTTCGGAATGACAAGCTGTCTGCTCGGAAGTATCATAACCGGCTGCTGTCTTTACGTTATGAAGTATTACCGGACCATTGATGCATTAGAGGGAATACAAAATCATGGATGCACCGTGTTAAATGGGGTTCCTTCGATGTTTCTTGCCATGGTGCATAACAGACGTTTTGATGAATTTAAGCTTGACAGTTTAAAATCCGGCATTATTGCAGGCTCGCCGCTTTCAGCAGCTGATTACAGGATGATATGTGAAAAACTGGGAATGAAAAAGCTTTTGATGTCCTACGGGCAGACGGAGACTTCACCCGGAGTCAGTTTTTCGGAATATGATGAGACAATCGGACAGAAATGTGATAATGCAGGTTTTCTCATACCATACATTGAGGTATGTGTCTGGGGAGCTTGGGGAGAGCAGAATATTTATCACTGCAATGTCATAAAACCGGATGGCAGGGTACTAGGCATGGAAAAGCCTGGGGAAACACATGTAAAATATATAAGCTCTGCCGGGGATAAACGCAGTGCAGTCTGCACGAAGGGGACTTTTTTTTCGAAAGGAGAAATTGGTGTCCGTGGATTTAATGTAATGCAGGGTTATTTCCGCAGGGAGAAAGACACAAAGGAAACACTGACAGAGGATGGATGGCTTCATACCGGGGATCTTGGATTTGTAGATGACAGCGGCAGAATACATATAAACGGCAGAATTAAGGAGATGATTATCCGCGGCGGCGAAAACATCAGCCCGGTGGAGATTGAAGAATGTATCCGGATGCTGCCACAGATAAGAGATGTCAAGGCAGTCGGTGTCCCACAGGCGGTTTTGCAGGAGGAGATTGCAGCCTGCATTGTTTTGAAAAATAATTGTCAGCTCACAGAAAAAGAAGTAGTGGAGCATTGCAAAAAGTATCTTGCGGCGTATAAAGTTCCGCGGTATATTGCTTTTTTTGAAAAGCTTCCCATGAATTCCAGCAATAAGATAAAAATAGGTGAGTTAAAAGAGCAAATGAGAGTGTTCGCACTCACAAATAAAATAGATTTATGCGGTTTTCCGCATTCTTTATAAGGAGGTAAAAAATGATTCTTTCAAAAGAACATGAACTGATGAGAAAGAACTTCCGCAACTTCGCGGAGACTGAATTTACAACAGAAATTCAGGAGCAGTTAGACAGAGAAGGAGAATTTAACTGGGACATCTGGAAAAAAATTGCAAAATATGGTTTTGCAGGAACAAAAATCCCGGTAGAATATGGCGGACAGGGCGGTGATTATCTCGCTTACGCACTGATGAATGAAGAATTTGCACGCGTGTGTCCGGTACTTGCAATTTATGCCAATACACCAAACTCCCTTGGTGGTGGACCACTGTTACAGTGTGGCAATAAAGAACAGCTTGAAAAATATTTAACTCCTGCAGCAAAAGGAGAAAAACATATTGTGTTTGCACTGACTGAACCGGGAGCAGGTTCTGACCCGGGAAGCATGACAACAAGGGCAACAGCAGACGGAGATTACTATGTATTAAACGGACGTAAATGCTTTATTTCCGGAGCACCGATTGCTGATTATGCGATTGTGTATGCAAGAACAAACCCGGAATTAAAAGGGGCAAAAGGAATTTCCATGTTTATCGTAGATATGCATTTAGAAGGTGTATCCTGTGGAAAACCGGAACCTAAGATGGGAATTAACGGATATCCGACCAGTGATATTGTTTTTGAAAATGTCCGCGTTCATAAGAGCGACTTATTAGGACCTTTAGACAAAGGTTATGCCGTTGCAATGAAAACACTTGACGGTGGACGTCTCGGTGTTGCAGCACAGTCCCTTGGTATCGCACAGGGTGCGTTAGAAGAAGCAATTGCTTATGCAAAAGAGAGAAAACAGTTCGGAAAACCAATCAGCTATAACCAGGGTGTAAGCTTTATGCTTGCAGATATGGCAACTGAAATTGAAGCAGCAAGAAACTTAATTTACAGTGCAGCACAGGCAAAGGATATGGATGCAAAAGATGCTTCCACACAGTGCTCCATGGCAAAATACTATGCTTCTGAGATGGCAAACCGCGTCTGCGCGAAAGCAATTCAAATTCATGGTGGATATGGATTTATCAAAGATTACAAAGTAGAGAGACTTTACAGAGATGCCCGTGTCATGACCTTATACGAGGGAACAAGCCAGGTACAGCAGATTGTAATTTCAAGAAGTCTGTTAAAATAATCCTAGAGTTAAAGTAAATAAAAAGGAGAAATTGAAATGAGAATATATGTATGTGTAAAGCAGGTTCCGGATACCTCTGGAAAAGTTGCTGTAAACGCAAACGGTACGCTTGACCGTGCATCTATGGCAACCATTACAAATCCGGACGATTTGGCAGCAGTAGAAGCCGCTTTAAAATTAAAAGATGAGACAGGCTGTCAGGTGACAGTTGTTTCCATGGGACCACCACCAGCAGAAGGAATGTTAAGAGAGTGTATCGCAATGGGAGCAGATGACGCAGTTTTAATTTCCGGACGTGAGTTCGGAGGTTCGGATACATTTGCGACCTCCCAGATTATTGCAGGTGGACTTTCTAATCTTGGCGTAGGACCAGAAGATGTTATTTTCTGTGGACGTCAGGCAATTGATGGAGATACTGCACAGGTAGGACCACAGATTGCAGAAAAATTAAACATTCCACAGGTTACTTATGCAGCAGAAATCCATAAAAATGGAAATACCCTTACTGTAAAACGTCTGTTAGAAGATGGATATATGACAGTTGAGGTACAGACACCATGCCTTATTACGTGTGTAAAAGAATTAAACCAGCCACGTTATATGACTGTAAAAGGAATACTTGAGTGCTACCAGAAACCATTTACCATATTAGATTATGAAGCTTTAAAAGATGAACCGTTAATCGACCCGACAACTATCGGTTTAAAAGGTTCTCCTACAAACATTTTCCGTTCTTTCACACCACCACAGAAAGGTGCAGGAAAGATGTTAAAAGGTTCCAATGAAGAAATGGTAAAAGAGCTGGCAGAAAGTCTTGCCAAAAAGCACGTAATCTAAGGAGGAGAAAGATATGGCATTTAATAGTGCAGCAATAGAAGAATTCAGCGATATCTGGGTGTTCTGTGAGCAGCGTGAAGGCAGGCTTATGAGCACAGATATTGAACTTATCAGTGAAGGAAGAAAACTTGCAGATGAACGAGGTTCCAAGCTTGTCGGACTGTTACTTGGCGGAGACGGAATTGAAAGTGCTGCAAAAGAACTTGGCGGCTATGGTGCAGACAAGATTATTGTAGCATCTGATGAAAGACTTGCCGTGTATACAACAGACGCATATACAAAAGTAATCTGTGATATAATCATGGATAAAAAACCGGAGGTTTTCCTTGTAGGCGCATCTAACATCGGTCGTGATTTGGGACCTCGTGTTGCAGCAAGATTACATACCGGACTTTGTGCAGACTGTACACACCTGGATATCAATATGGATATTTACACAGACTTTTTAAGAGAGGCATCTACCATTGATGTTGATTCTGTAAAGTTTGATATGGAAGACAAAAATATGAAAATGACACGTCCGGCATTTGGCGGACACATGATGGCTACCATTATCTGTCCAAGGTTCCGTCCATGTATGGCAACGGTTCGCCCTGGTGTTTTAAAGAAAGCTCCTTTTGACCAGACAAAAGCAGATGCAGTAGAAATCGAAAACGTAGCAGTCAGTCTTTTGGACAGTGATTTAAGAACAAAAGTAATTGAGGTAGTCAAAGAGTCCAGAAAAATGGTCGATTTACTTGGCGCAGAGGTTATCGTTTCTGTCGGAAACGGTATCAGCAAAAACCCGGAAAAAGGTATCGAATATGCAAAACAGCTTGCTGATGCTCTTGGCGGTGGTGTAGTTGGTGCTTCCCGTGCCGTTACCGATGCAGGCTGGCTTACTTCTGACCATCAGGTTGGACAGACCGGAAAAACAGTACGTCCAAAAATATATGTTGCGCTTGGTATTTCCGGTGCAATCCAGCACAAAGCCGGAATGCAGGATTCTGAACTTATCATTGCGGTAAATACCAATGAAGATGCTCCGATTTTTGAAGTAGCAGATTACGGAATTGTCGGAGACCTTTATGAAATTGTACCGCTTATGATTCAGGAGATTGAAAAAGTAAAAGCATAAGTATAAGTATATTTCAAATAAATGAATAAGAAAACCATCCCCGATGCATACTAAAACAAAAAGAAAGTGTGGAGAAAAGTATGCAGAAGGGACAGCAGAGCCTCTGTTTTACAGAGGCTCCTTTTATTATCAGCACTGCCAGTATTGTAGGAAAAAAGGAAGGCGAAGGCCCATTAGGCGGCTGCTTTGATGTAGTTGGGGAAGATGACAAATTCGGTCAGGATACGTGGGAGGAAGCGGAGAGCACGTTACAGAAGGAAGCATTTACGATGGCAGTCGGGAAAGCCGGCTTAAAAAAAGACGATATCCGTTATCTTTTCGCAGGAGACCTGTTAGGACAGACCATTGCGACCTCGTTTGGTGTGCTTGACTTCCAGGTGCCGCTTTTCGGACTCTATGGCGCTTGTTCTACGTGCGGAGAGTCTTTGTCACTTGGCGCAATGTGTGTTGCTGCCGGTTACGCGGACCATGTGGTGACAATGACCTCCAGCCATTTTGCAAGTGCAGAGAAACAATTCCGTTTCCCACTTGAATATGCAAACCAACGTCCATTGTCGTCAACCTGGACAGTAACCGGAAGTGCTGCTTTTGTGCTTGGAAAAGAAAAAGGAATTGCAAAAATCACCGGCATTACAACCGGAAAAATTGTGGATTTTGGTATCAAGGATTCCATGAATATGGGAGCAGCAATGGCACCGGCAGCGGCGGATACAATCTGCCGGAATTTAAGAGATTTCGGGCGGAAGCCGGAGGACTATGATTACATTATTACAGGGGATCTTGGAAGCGTGGGCAGAGAGATTCTGATTGATCTTTTAAAAAAAGAGGGATATGACATCAGTCATTTACACTTGGATTGTGGTATGCTGATATTTGAGAGCAAAGCGCAGAAAACCGGTGCTGGTGGTTCCGGCTGCGGCTGTTCTGCAGTGACACTTGCCGGACATTTCTTAAAGCAGATCGAGCAGGGAAAATTACGGCGTATCTTATTTGTGTCGACCGGGGCGCTTCTTTCTACAGTGTCTTTTAATGAGGGAAAAACCGTGCCTGGAATTGCACATGGTGTTGTAATTGAGCATGCGGATTAAAAGCAGAAAGGAAAGATAAAAGTATGGATTATATCAATGCATTCTGGGTTGGAGGAGCGATCTGTGCACTGGTACAGATTTTGATGGAAAAGACAAAAATGCTTCCCGGAAGAATCATGGTCATGCTGGTGTGTCTTGGCGCACTGTTTGGAGCACTCGGAATCTACCCGCCATTTATTGAATTTGCGGGAGCGGGAGCGAGTGTGCCATTACTTGGATTTGGGAACACACTGTTTAAGGGAGTCAAAGAAGCAGTGGATGAATATGGTTTTCTGGGAATCTTTTTGGGCGGATTAAAAGCAAGCGCCGCCGGTATTTCAGCGGCACTGATCTTCGCATATCTGGCAAGTATCATTTTCCAGCCTAAAATGAAAAAATAGACAGGATAAATAAAATTATTTCAATCAGGGAACCTGCGCATGCGATGATCTTTTTGAAATCAAGATAACCGGTTAAGTTTTTGGCATTGATACCGCCGGCTGGCATGAATTTCATCTTTGTGTAAGGAGCTGCCATGGATTTGATCATGCTAAGTCCGCCTGCAGCTTCTGCCGGGAAGAATTTTACAACTTTGGGATTTAAACCGGGGCTTACGATGAATTTTGCGCCTGCATTCATGGCATGATCCACCTGCTCTGTGGTGAGGACGGTACCTGCACCTACTAACATTTCCGGAAACTGTTCGGACATAATGCTTCTCCTCTATTTTGAATCAGTTTAAGGTTTTTAACAAAGTTTCACAATATGAAACATTGTTTCATATAACAATGCAATAGTATCATAACATTACGGGAGGTCTTGTCAACAATCAAGGAAAGAAAATATCGCATTTAAAACAAAATTTGACTTTTATTGAAATCCAATGTTATGCTCAAATACAGTTTTATATAATGAAACAATAACCAAAACCATACATAGAATAAGAGGTAATTATGACAGAACAGAAAGAAACAAAAAATCCGGTGCAGTCTGCAGAACGTATTTTTCAGGTAATGGAAATGTTGGCAGATCACGGTGAGATGGGGCTGATGGAGATCAGTACAGCGTTAGGACTTCACAAGAGCACGGTACATCGTCTTTTGATGTCACTTGTTTATATGGGATATACAAAACAGGATGAGGTATCCCAGAAGTATATGCTTTCCTGTAAAATAGTCAGCATGGCAGGAAAAATGCTTGACCGTATGGCATCCCATGTCGGTATGGTGCGTCCGATGTATTGTTCCGGTGTGGGTAAGGCAATCATGGCAGAACTTCCGGAGTCGGAAGTCAGACAGATCTGGAATGAGAGTATCATCGAAAAAAAGACAGAGCATACGATCACGGATTATGACGAGATGCTTGGAGTATTAAAAGAGGAAAAAAAGAATGGATATGCGCTTGATGATGAGGAAAATGAAGAAGGGGTGTGCTGTATCGCTGCAAGTCTCAGAGATTATCATAATGAGGTGAAGTATGCATTCAGTATTTCAGGTCCGGCCAGCCGGATGACAAGAGAGCGCATGGAGGAACTATCCGCAGATATCAGAAATGTACAGGAAGAATTATCCATGGAATTAGGCTGGTATAGAAAATAGCAGAGTTGGTCATACTATCCTTGAAAAAGGTAATGGTTCAGAGAGTTTTTGAACAGTTACAAATAATTTTCTTGTAAAGTAAAGGAGAAGAATGACCATGAAAAAATTCAAAATGTTTGCGGCATGCATGGTGCTTACATTGTCGCTTAGTGCACTGGCTGCATGCGGCACAAACAGAAACAACACAAATACCAATAATAATGGAAACAATCCTGCGACCGGTACGGAAAACCGGGTGAACGAAAACAGGAATAACGGTGTCAATGCTACTGAAAATGGAAACGGTATAGGAACAACAGAAAATAATACCGTGAATGAAAATACAACGGATATGAATGATACCAATGCAAATGGTGGTGCTGTTGTGGATGATGTGGTAGACGGCATCGGGGATGCCGGAAAAGACATTATCGATGGTGTGGAAAACGGCGTGGATGATGCGACCGGAAATAATAACAATAATGGCAATACCACTGATAATAGTGCAAGATAACGGATGAGAGATTTCCGGGTATGACTTTCAGGTGAAAGGCTGCCCGGATTTTTTTAATCATTAAATAAAAATGAAATCTTCCTGATTTTCTTGTGATTGCAGATGTTTTGCGGTACAATGTCTTAAATAAGTCTGCTTAAGGCAGAGATATGGAAGAATTTAGGAGAGTATTCAGATGAATAATAATGATTATAGAGAAGTAACAGAGGATGAAGTAACCACCGTATCCACAGATCAGAATGAAGAAATGAACGGACAGAAAAGCGGCGATGATACCCAGTCTGCATCAGCAAATGAAACTGTGCAGGCAGAAGTGACAAGTGCAGACCAGCCGGATGATAAAGAACCGGAATATGAAGACATCTGCTATATCTGCCGCCGGCCGGAGCATATTGCGGGAAAAATGATAAAGATACCGAACAATATCTGTATCTGTCAGGACTGTATGCAGAAAACATTTGACAGTATGAATCAGACCGGATTTTCGATGGATGATATGCTGAATATGAATATGGGCAAGATGCCAAATATCAGCATGATCAATCTGTCAGATCTGCAGGGAATGCAGGGATTTATTCCAAATAACCAGAAACTCAAAAAGAAGAAACCGAAAGACAAAAAAGAACCGGTACTTGATATCAAAAAGATCCCGGCACCACATAAAATCAAGGCATCATTAGATGAGTACGTAGTAGGACAGGAGCATGCAAAGAAAGTCATGTCTGTCGCTGTTTATAATCACTATAAGAGAATTGCTTCCGATGAGAAAGACGGCATCGAGATCGAAAAATCCAATATGTTAATGATCGGACCGACCGGATCCGGTAAGACTTATCTGGTGAAGACACTTGCAAAACTTTTAGATGTACCGCTCGCTATTACAGATGCTACTTCTCTCACAGAGGCAGGCTATATCGGCGATGATATCGAGAGTGTTGTCAGCAAACTGCTTGCTGCAGCGGATAATGATGTAGAACGTGCAGAACATGGTATTATTTTTATCGATGAGATCGATAAGATTGCAAAAAAACGCAATACCAATCAGCGTGATGTCAGCGGAGAGTCCGTACAGCAGGGAATGCTGAAATTGTTAGAGGGTGCGGAAGTTGAGGTGCCTGTCGGAGCCAGCAGCAAGAATGCTATGGTACCGATGACAATGGTCAATACAAAAAACATCCTGTTTATCTGTGGAGGCGCGTTCCCGGAATTAGAGGATATTATTAAAGAGCGTCTCAATAAATCCGCTTCGATCGGTTTTAAATCCGAATTAAAGGACAAATACGATCAGGATGAGAACATTCTGCAGAAAGTAACCACAGAGGATGTGCGCAAATTTGGTATGATACCGGAGTTCTTAGGACGTCTGCCGATCATGTTTACCTTAGAAGCACTCACAGAGGATATGTTAGTGCGCATTTTAAAAGAACCGAAAAATGCGATTTTAAAACAGTATCAGAAGCTGCTTACCATGGATGAGGTCAAACTTGAATTTGAGGATGAGGCACTGATGGCGATCGCAAAGCAGGCGAAGGAGAAGAAAGTCGGCGCACGTGCACTCCGTGCGATCATCGAGGACTTTATGCTCGATATTATGTATGAGATCCCGAAAGATGACAACATCGGTATGGTGACCATTACGAGGGAGTATGTGGAGAAAAAAGGCGGACCGCTCATTACCATGCGCGGCTGTGCACAGATTGAGGAACAGAAGGAATCGGAAATTGCAGCTGGTGAATAAGACAGTCATAGAAATTCGAATTAGAATAATATTTATAGTTCTAAAATAAAAAATTCCGGCATCTATTTAGTAATTGAATAGATGACCGGAGTTTTTTATGGCGGATTGCAGGGAACAGGTGTACTCTGAAGATTTTTTTGATTTTATTGTATCCTATGAAGAGACAAGTGAACAGACGGTTGCTGGGGCGTGCGTCCAGAGAATAGATGAAGGGTATGATATCTTTTATTATCCAATGGGGGGACTGCCGCCACTTAGCGTAGGCGGATATTCATACTCGGAGATTCCAAAGTGTTATGGACTGTTAGATCAGACTGCGCTTGAGGTGTCCGGTATTTTAAAAATGCAGAATCAGCCTATTCTTGCATTAAAAGGGCGGGGGGTGCTGGTTGGTTTTATTGATACCGGTATTGATTATACGAATCCGGCATTCCGGTACAGTGATGGAAGCAGCCGGATCGTCCGCATCTGGGATCAGACGATACAGGATGGAACACCGCCCGCCGGTATTTTATATGGGGCAGAGTATACAAAAGAACAGATCAATGCAGCACTTCTTTCGGAGAATCCGTTTGGTGTCGTGCCGTCGCGTGACACGAACGGACATGGTACATTTCTTGCCGGAGCAGCATGTGGAAGTGAAAGTGAAACTGGTGATTTTATCGGAGCGGCGCCGCAGTCCGAGATCATCATGGTAAAATTAAAGGAGGCAAAACAGTATCTTAGAGAGTTCTTTTTCGTAAAAGACGGTGTCCCGGCATATCAGGAAAATGACATTATGCTGGCAATTTCCTATTTAAATGGAGTTGCCAATATTTTAAACCGTCCGCTTGTCATATGCATAGCACTTGGAAACAGTGCAGGAAGCCATGCCAGTGAGGGATTTTTGCCTTCTTACCTCAATTATATCTGCGGCAGAAGAAAGCGTGCTGTTGTGGCAGCGGCAGGAAATGAGGCAAATGCAAGACATCATTTTCAGGGACGTATCATTGGGGAGATGGAACACGAGGATGCAGAAATTACGGTGGAAGAAAATACAAAAGGTTTTTTCGTGGAGTTGTGGGCATCCGCACCGGAATTATATGCGGTTGCGGTAATTTCGCCGTCGGGGGAACTAATCCCACGGATTCCGGTACGCCGTGGAGCGTCAGAGCAGTTTAATTTCATTTTTGAGGGAACGACAATTACGGTGGATTACCGGATCGACACGAAAGAGACGGCTAGCCAGCTCATATTTTTCCGGTTTATCCGACCGACACCGGGGCTGTGGACGATCCGTGTTTTCCCTCAGCTGACGGTTACCGGAAATTATCACCTCTGGCTGCCGCTTAAGGAACTGACGGATGGCAATAATTTTTTCCTTCGTTCGAATCCTGAAATTACGCTGACATCCCCAAGTGCGGCAAGGCAGGTTATCACGGTGGGCGGTTATCAGGCGTCTAACACCAGTATTTACGCAGATTCCGGCAGGGGATATACGACAACCGGGGAGATCAAACCGGATTTTGTGGCACCGGCAGTGGATGTCTATGGCCCCGGACTTCGCGGCAATTTTGTCACCTTTACAGGAACGAGTGCTGCTGCTGCAATCACGGCGGGAGCCTGTGCACAGATCATGCAGTGGGCGATCGTAGATCAGAATAATACGGTCATGTCAAATACATCCATCAAAAATATGCTGATCCGTGGCACTGCCAAACCGGAAAACCGGACTTATCCGAACAGGGAGTGGGGATATGGGACGCTTGATGTGTATGGGGCATTTCAGAATCTGAGAC
>ERZ1026854.1872-NODE-1872-length-12645-cov-4.082526_pt1 | contig 12645 bp, 7 predicted proteins | sample MGYA00380157_ERZ1026854 | MGnify/ENA primary metagenome ERZ1026854 (study PRJEB33269, sample SAMEA4719793) | human gut metagenome | biome: human-associated habitat; feature: organic feature; material: feces | place: Cameroon | collected 2013-10 ...
AGTCTGAACCGGCAGAGGCGTGGGTTGCGGCACCATTCTCGGTGAGGGCGCGGTTAGCCTCCTGTTTGAGATATTCCAACATGAAAATCCCTCCTTAAGACAGATAATAAAAACAAGGCACAGCCCATTTGGGCAGCAATGCCTGCGCACAGGGCGCGGCTTATGATCCGAACACAATAATGCATTTGCTGTGTGTGCCTTTGATAGCGTCAGTTGACAAGGGCGCGCATGGTTTTCCCGGGGCTAAGCGGCCGCAGGCGTCGTTATCCTCGTTGATGGGCTCACAAGAAGCACATTCAATTCCATCGAGAAGCGGTCGATATACTTTGATGATTGCTGGGTGCTTCTTTCGAACGAGATGCCGGGATTTCATTGCCGTTTGGCAGCTGCCGTTCGGCGGCAGTCCTCCGCTGTAATCGGAGACTTCTTACGGTATGCTGTGGGCATCTCCGGTTTGACCAAGGCACCGTTTGAAGCAGGATTCGAACCTGCACCCCCGGGCTATGAACCCGACGCTTTTACCAATCAGCTATGTCGGAGTTGCTGTCAGTGCCTTTGTGACTGTATCTTACCATCCGGATTCCGGAAAATCGTGGAAAAAAGTTGCGAACCCAGGTTTTTATTCCTGAGTCCGCAGATTTTGCTGTTTTTTCAGCCTCTCCCGGAGCAGATCGATGAAGGACTCCGGGGAGATGACCTTCAGCACCGGACCGAAGGAGAGCACCCGGATGAGCAGCTCCGTCTCATCCTCCAGTTCATAGCGCAGAGTGACGCGGTAGCGGTTTTCGCCCAGACGCTCCGTTTCCTTGTCCAGATGGGAGAAATGGAGCATGACCCGGTCCAGAGCGTTGCGTTCGTCCGTCAGTTCCAGAACCAGCGCGCGTTTTTTCATGGGAATGGGACGGTAGTCCGCTTCCCCGCAGGGCTCCAGAAGGACGCAATGCCGGATCCGTCCCAGATTGATGGACAGGGGCGTGCGGCGATTGGCGGAGATCAGCCGGAATTTATCGTCCTTGGCGGAGTATTCCAGGGCATAGGGGACGCAGCGCCAGCAGTGGCGGCCGCTTTTGCTTGTGAACCAGACCCGCAGCCAGCGCCTGTGCCGGATGGCCTCCAGAATGCAGCGAAAATGGGCAATGTACTCCGGGTCCTCAAAGGGGTCGCCGTCGCTGTAGCGGTCGTAATAAACAAGGGCGTCCCTGGGGTACAGGGGCTGTACATCCTCCAGTCCCTCCACAGGCGTGTCGAACAGCCGGATTCTGGGGTCCGACAGCAGGGTTTTCAGCCAGCGCTTTTGCAGGTCCGTCAGGGGCATGGTGGGGGCGTGCTCCAGCGGGGTGGAGAAATCCCTCCGCAGAAGGGGCCAGGTCTGGCTTTCCAGGGCCTCCGGAATGGCGAGGCCGCTTTCCTCAAAGCCGTACTTCCGGATGGTGGCGTACATGGCCTCCCGGCTGAGCGTTCCGGCCGCGGCCTGCTCCAGCAGTCTGGCGAGAATATTGTAGTAGGTTCCGTAAATTTCGGAGAACAGCATCAGTCTTCCCTCCCATACAGCGCGGCGACCGCGTCCAGATCCCTGTAGAACTGGGCGGTCACATTTTCATCGGAGCATTCCAGCTTTACGATTCTGCCGGTAAAGGTGCGGATCCAGGGGAGCATCTCCGAGGCGTCATAGGTATTGACGGTGTATCTGCAGGTGTGGGCGTCCAGCATTTCCACCGATCCGTTCCGCTTTTCCCGTTCCAGCCGCCGGGGGATGAAGGGCTCGTCTTCCTCAAAACGGATGGTCATTTCCAGATGCTCCAGCGTCAGATCAACGCCGGTGGAGGTTCCCCAGAGATCGGTCTGAAATTTTGAAACGTAGGCAAGATACCTGTCATATCGGCGCTCCTCCACTGTGGGCGTTACCCTGTGGAGAAAGTCCAGCCGGAAGAACATGAGCTTTTTGAATCGGTAGTGGTAGCACAGCAGGTATTGCCGCCCGCCCTGGGTGCTGATGTAGATTTTCAGGGGGCAGACGGTGTGGGTCGTTTCCCTGCCGGTTTTGGGGTTGATGTACTGCAGCTCCACGGTCTTATGCTCCCCAATGGCGGTGAGCAGCTCCAGCAGGATCTGGCTGTCCAGAGCGTGGAGCATATAGTGGTGCTTGAAGCGGAAACAGGGGGACAGGGGATCCAGCTTGTCCAGAAGGGTGGAACCGATGACGCCCAGCGGGTCCGCCTCCGAAAAGAAGGCGAGGGTGTCCGCCCAGGCGTTCAGCGCCAGAGCGTCCTCGCTTCTGCTGTAGAGCAGCTCCCGGCCCTGCTTTCGGCACTGCAAAAGGCCCAGAGCCACATATTCCTTCAGCTTTTTGCGGATGGTGGAGATATCCGGCTGCCGGTCCGTCTCAAAGGCGCTGAGGTATTTCTCCGCGAACAGATCCGTGATCTGCCGGGCGGTGTAAGCCTCTCCGTTTTGGAGAAGATCCAGAATGTAGAAATGAAAGGTCACATCGCCGGCGGTGAAGCTCTTGGCCTTGAAGGCGTTGTAGAGAGGATTGCTTCGGATGGTACGGCTGTCCATGGAGAGAAAAACATGTTTCCCCTCCGGGGCCAGCCGGAAACGCATACTGTCCCCCAGCCAGCTCTCCACCCGGCGGCGCTCGTTATCATAGCTGCGGGCGCTTTTGGCATCATATTCCGTCCGGCTCTTGAAGCCATAGACATAGAACTGCCGCATATAATCCCGGATCCGGTCAAAATTTTTGATAAGCTCGCTGTAAGCCATGCATATCCCCCCAAACGCAGACAGCTTCCGATGCTATTCTAACATAAGCGCCGGAAGCTGTACAGGGCATTTATTCCGGATATTTCCCGGCCCCTTCTCCGAGGACGCTTCAAAAATCATACCGGTTGCCATCGAAGCCACAGAAATAGTCTGGCTTTTTACCATTCCGCTTGACAGGTAGCGTTCGCAGCAAGGCAGAGCGCGGTTTCTTTTGAAGTTATTAAGATTTGCGGAAATCAAAGCAAAGTGTTATGGAAACTCTTGCGTAATGGAGACATCTGTGCTATAGTTGCGTAAAATGGAAGGGAGGGGCGTTTTATGCGTTTATCCGCGCGTGCCCGAGAAAAAGTGGGGAGCGTGCCGGTGCCGGGTTGGCTGCTGTCGGCGGGGATGGCGGTATACTGTGAGCTGCTGCTGCATCTTTGGACAACGGAAAATCTGAAACCGCTGCGCTTTGGCGCCGTGCTGGCCTTCTCTTTGGGCTTCGGCGGCCTTGCGGGGCTGCTGAACAGCCTGTTTGACGGAAAAAGGTGGGGCAAGTGGGTGACGTTTGCCCTGAACCTCCTGCTCTGCGTATTCTATCTGGCGGAATTCTTCTGTGTGGACGCCTATAAGAATTATATGTCCCCGGGCATGATGCTGGGGGGAGCAAAGGGCGTTGCCACGGACTTTGCGGGCGTGGCGTTCAGCCTGATCCTGGCGGGAGCTTGGCGTATCCTGCTGATGCTGCTTCCGGTGATCCTCTATGCTGTTTTCGCCAGGCCCGTCCCTGTGGGCCGGGGGACCCGGGCTGTGCTTGCGCTGGCAATCCTTGCTGGCTACGGACTGGGCTATGGTCTGGTCTGCTTTGGGAAAACAGACCGGGATAAACTGGACAGAGCCTACAGCTTTGATGAGGCCATCCGGGCCTTTGGCCTGCACATGGGCGTCACATTGGAAGCTGTCCGGGGCAGCGGTTCCGCGCAGGATCAGCTGGAACTGGAGGTGCCTGCTCCTGTAACGACCCAGCCGCCCCAGACCCGGCCCGCGGAACAGGATTCCCGGGAAACGGAACCTGCCCAGATGCCGGAATACGGCTTCCATCAGATCGAGGGCCTGGATTTTGAGACGCTGGAAAACGAGTATCCCTACAGCGCCGTCAGGCAGATCAACGCCTATCTGGCCGCCCTGACCCCGGCCAGAGAAAACCAGTATACCGGCCTCTTCAAAGGGAAAAACCTGATTCTGATAACGGCGGAGGCTTTCTCGACCCAGGCTATCGACCCGGAACGAACGCCCACGCTCTACCGCCTTGCCACCCAGGGCATCCGCTTTACGGATTACTACCAGCCCGCCTGGGGCGGCAGCACCACCACGGGGGAATTTTCCAATGTGGTGGGTCTGGTCCCCACCACCAAGGGTATGTGCATGAGCATGGCCATCGAGCAGCCCCTGTTTCTGACCATCGGCAGCCAGCTGCAGCGGGAGGGATATTATTCCGCCGCCTATCACAACCACTACGCGGACTTCTACAACCGGAACCGCACCCACACCCATTTGGGCTACGACCGCTTTATTGCCCGCTATCAGGGATTGGAGGGTCTGACGGAGGAGTGGCCGGAAAGCGATCTGGAAATGATGGATATCACGGTGCCGGACTATATTGACCGTCAGCCCTTCAGCATCTACTATATGACCGTCTCCGGCCACTGCGGCTACAGCCTGCAGGAAAACGCCCAGGCCCGGAAGAACTACGATGCCGTCAAGGATCTTCCGTGCAGCGAGCAGGTGAAGTGCTATCTGGCTTCCCAGCTGGAGCTGGAAAAGGCCATGGCCTCTCTGGTGGAGCAGCTGGAGAAGGCGGGGATCGCGGACGATACCGTGATCGTCCTGAGCCCGGACCACTACCCCTACGGTCTGGAACGCAGCGCCGCATGGAAGACCAACCGGAATTACCTCTGCGAGCTGCTGGGTGTGGATGAGCTGACGCCCTTTATCCGGGACCGCAGCACGCTTATCATCTGGAGCGGCTGTCTGGAGGGGAAGGACATTCAGGTGGACGACCCGGTGTACAGTCTGGACATTCTGCCCACGCTTTCCAATCTCTTCGGCGTCCCCTATGATTCCCGCCTGCTGGTGGGTCGGGACGTATTCTCCGAGGAAATGCCGCTGGTGTTCTGGCCCAACTACAAATGGAAAACCGATCGGGGAACATACGATGCCTCCGAGGGCGTATTCACCCCGGCAGAGGGCCAGACCGCGGATCAGGCTTACATCGATTATGTCTCCCAACTGGTCCGCAACAAGTGCAGCTATTCCGCCCAGGTCCGCGACCGCGGCTATTTCACCTGGCTGGCGGGGTATCTGAAAGAGAAAGGAATCCTGCCATAACCGAAACCGCCGCCCGAACCGGGCGGCGATTTCGGTCAGGCTGTCAAAAAACCATGTCATTGCGAGGCAGTGCGCACACTGCCGTGGCAATCCCCCTGGATTTTCAAACATTTTGGGTCCTAAACCGTCAGTTTTTACTCCTAACCGGGGGATTCCCACACCAGTCTGAGGACTGGTTCGGAATGACATTCTTTCTTTTGGGCTTTTTTGACACGCTAACCGAAACCGCCGCCCGAACCGGGCGGCGATTTTCATTCATTCGTCAATCGTATGGATCTCCGGGATGACTTCCTCCAGAGCGTCCAGAACGATGCGGGCGGTGTCCAGGGAGGTGAAGGTATTTACGCCGTTCCGGACGGCGCACTCCCGGATGGCCCGGCCGTCGTCGTAGTGCTCCCGGGAAAAGATGGAGCGGGTGTTCAGAATATAGCTGACGAAGCCTGTCTGGATGGAGGTCAGGATCTCGTTGCTGCCGTCGCTGAGCTTCCGGCGGACCCGGGTGCGGATGCCGTGCTTTTTCAGAAAGGCCGCGGTGCCCTCGGTGGCCTCGATGTTGAAGCCCATCTGATAGAAGCGCCTTGCCAGCGGCAGGCCCTCCTCCTTGTCCTCGTCCGCCAGAGTGACGATCACCGTGCCGTATTCCTTCATCTTGATGCCGGAGGCCTGCAGAGCCTTGTACAGCGCCCGGTTCAGCTTCCGGTCATAGCCGATGGCCTCGCCGGTGGACTTCATCTCCGGGGACAGATAGGTGTCCATGCCCCCCAGCTTCGCGAAGGAGAAGGCCGGGGCCTTGACGTACCAGATGGGCTTTTCCGGCAGCCGCAGTTCCTGAATGCCCTGCTGGGCAAGGCTCTGCCCCAGCATGACTCTGGTGGCGATTTCCACCAGGTTCACCCCTGTGGATTTGCTGAGAAAGGGCACGCTGCGGGATGCCCGGGGATTGACCTCAATAATATACACATCGCCCTTCTTATCCACAATAAACTGGATATTGAACAGCCCTTTGATGCCGATGCCCAGGCCCAGCTTTTCCGTATAGTCCGCGATCCGGTCCTTCACGGTCTGTGAAAGGCTGTAGGGCGGATACACGGAGATGGAGTCGCCGGAGTGAACGCCGGTGCGCTCCACCAGCTCCATAATGCCCGGGAGGAACACCTGCTCTCCGTCGCAGATGGCGTCCACCTCCACCTCCTTGCCCACGATATAGCGGTCAATGAGCACCGGGCGCTTCTCGTCAATCTCCACGGCATTGCGCAGATACCGCCGCAGCATTTCTTCATTGGCCACGATCTCCATGGCCCGGCCGCCCAAGACGAAGCTGGGCCGCACCAGCACGGGATAGCCAATGCGCTCCGCTGCCGCCACACCGGATTCAATGTCCGTCACGGCCTCGCCCTTAGGGTTGGGAATGTGCAGGGCGCGGATGAGGGCATCGAAGGCATCCCGGTTCTCCGCCTTTTCAATGGCGGCGCAGTCCGTGCCGATGATGTTCACCCCCCGGTCCGCAAGGCTCTGAGCCAGATTCACCGCCGTCTGGCCGCCCAGAGAGACGATGACCCCCTGAGGCTTCTCCAGATGGATGATGTTCATCACGTCTTCTGTGGTCAGGGGCTCAAAATACAGCTTGTCCGCAGCGGTATAGTCTGTGGAGACGGTTTCCGGGTTGTTGTTGATGACAATGGCCTCGTAGCCCGCGCTGCGGATGGTCCGCAGGGCATGGACGGTGGAATAGTCGAACTCCACGCCCTGGCCAATGCGGATGGGGCCGGAGCCCAGGACGATGATCTTCTTCCGGTCCGTAACCACAGACTCATTCTCCTGGGCATAGGTGGAGTAGAAATAGGGCACGTAGCTCTCAAACTCGCTGGCGCAGGTATCGATCATCTTATACACCGGAAAGAGATTTTCCCGGCAGCGCGTTTCGTAAATTTCCCGCTCCGATGTGTGCCACAGGGCGGCAATCCGCCGGTCGGAGAAGCCCAGGCACTTTGCCTGCTTCAAGTGGGGCAGGCTCCCGGGATTCTCCTCCAGCTCCTTTTCGAACTGGGTGATGTTTTTCAGCTTGCTGAGGAAGAAAATGCTGATGGCCGTGGCGTCGCAGATTCTGGCCAGATCCATCCCCCGGTACAATAGCTCTCCCAGGGCATAGATACGGTCCGAGGGGCCTTTGGCCGCATAGTCCAGCAATGACACATCGGACCAGTCCGCAAATTTGGGAAGGCGCAGGGCGTAGGCCCCGTCCTCCAGGGAACGGATGGCCTTTTGCAGGCTCTCCTCCCAGCACCTGCCCACGCTCATCACCTCACCGGTGGCCTTCATCTGGGTGGACAGGAAATTGGAGGCGGTGGGGAACTTGTCAAAGGGGAACCGGGGCATTTTGGTGACCACATAGTCCAATGTGGGCTCAAAGCAGGCGGGGGTGTTGGCCAGGCGGATCTCATCCAGGTTCATACCCACGGCGATTTTGGCCGAGACCCGGGCGATGGGGTAGCCCGTGGCCTTGGAGGCCAGGGCGGAGGACCGGGACACCCGGGGGTTGACCTCGATGACATAGTACCGGAAGGAATGGGGGTCAAGGGCAAACTGCACATTGCAGCCGCCCTTCACGTCCAGCGCCCGGATGATTTTCAGGGCGCTGTCCCGGAGCATGTGGTATTCCTTATTGGTCAGGGTCTGGCTGGGGGCCACCACGATGGAGTCGCCGGTGTGAATGCCCACGGCATCCATGTTTTCCATATTGCACACGGTAATGGCCGTATCCGCTCCATCCCGGATGACCTCGTACTCCACCTCGTTGTAGCCTTTGATGCTCTTCTCCACCAGCACCTGGTGGACGGGAGACAGGGCCAGGGCGGTTTTCATCATGGCGCGCAGGCCATCCTCGTCGTCCGCAAAGCCGCCGCCGGTGCCGCCCAGGGTAAAGGCGGGGCGCAGAATGACGGGATAGCCGATTTCCTTCGCCGCCGCCACGGCCTCCTCCACGGAGTAGGTGATCTGAGAGGGCACCACCGGCTCGCCGATGGCTTCACACAGCTCCTTGAAAAGCTCCCGGTCCTCGGCCTTTTCGATGGATTCCACGCCGGTGCCCAGCAGCTCAATTTCGCACTCCTGCAGCACGCCCTTTTTGGCAAGCTGCATGGCAAGATTCAGCCCCGTCTGGCCGCCGATGCCGGGGACGATGGCGTCGGGCCGCTCATAGCGGCAGATACGAGCCAGATATTCCAGGGTCAGGGGCTCCATATACACCTTGTCTGCGATGGTGGTATCGGTCATGATGGTTGCCGGGTTGGAGTTGGCCAGGATCACATAGTAGCCCTCTTCCCGCAGCGCCAGGCAGGCCTGGGTACCGGCATAGTCGAATTCCGCCGCCTGGCCGATGACGATGGGGCCGGAGCCGATGACCAGGACCTTCTTGATGTCGGTTCTCTTAGGCATGGTGCTTGCCCTCCTCCATAAGTGTGATGAATTGCCGGAACAGGTACCGGCTGTCCTGGGGGCCGGGGGCGCTCTCCGGGTGGTACTGGACGGAGAATGCCCGGTCCTCCTTACAGGCCACGCCCTCCACAGTTCCGTCCAGCAGGTTGATATGGGTGATTTCCAGAGGGGTCTTTTCCAGGCTTTCCGGAACCACGGCATAGCTGTGGTTCTGGGAGGTGATCTCAATTTTTCCCGTTTGCAGATTCTTCACAGGGTGGTTGCCGCCCCGGTGGCCGAATTTCAGCTTGTAGGTTTCGCCGCCGTAGGCCAGGGAGAGAATCTGATGGCCCAGGCAGATGCCGAAAATAGGGGTCTTCCCCCGAAGGGCCTTGACGGTGTCGATGACCTTCACCACATCCGTGGGGTCTCCGGGGCCGTTGGAGAGGAACACACCGTCAGGCTTCATGTACAGGATTTCTTCCACGCCGGTATTGTAGGGCACCACGGTGACATTGCAGCCGAACTGATTCAAAGAGCGGATGATGTTCAGCTTCATGCCGCAGTCGATGGCCACCACGTTGTATTTTGCATCCGCCGTCCGGGAATACCAGCGCTTTTTGCAGCTGACCCGGGACACCGCATCATGGGGCACAGGGGTGGCGGCGATGATTTCCAGAGCCCTTTCCACCGGGGTATCCGGGGCGGTGATCAGCACTCTTCGGGAGCCCAGGTCCCGGATGCTGCGGGTGAGCTTCCGGGTATCGATGCCGGAAATACCGGGGATATTGTATTCCTCCAGGGATTCGGACAGGGTCTTCACCCAGCGGAAATTGGAAGGGGTGTCGTTGTAGTCATAGCAGCACAGGCCGCCGATGGAGGGGAACTTGCACTCGTAGTCGTCCTCGGCCATGCCGTAGTTGCCGATCAAGGGATAGGTCATGACCACCATCTGGTCCGTATAGCTCAGGTCGGAGACAATTTCCTGGTAGCCGGACATGGAGGTATTGAAGACGATCTCACAGACCCGGTCAATATTGCTTCCAAAGGCGCAGCCATAGTATTCGCTGCCGTCCTCCAGCACCAGCTTGCGGTTCCATTCTCTCATTTGCGTTCTCCTTTCGGCTTCCGCCGGGACAGCGGAGCCTCAAAATGGTCTTTTTCAAAGCTCTCCGGGATTTCCGTGGGGTAGTTGCCGCTGAAACAGGCGTCGCAGTAATCGCGGCAGCCGATCAGCTCCTTCAGGTCCTCCATGGGAAGATACCCCAGAGTGTCCGCACCGATGATCCGGGCGATCTCCGGCACGCTGTGCCGGCAGGCGATCAGGTGCTCCCGGGAGTCGATGTCCGTGCCGTAGTAGCAGGGGTTCCGGAAGGGCGGGGCGGAGATGCGCATATGGATCTCTTTGGCCCCGGCCTCCCGGAGAAGACCGACGATCTGCCCGCTGGTGGTGCCCCGGACGATGGAGTCGTCAATGAGCACAATGCGCTTGCCCCGGACCTCGGAGACGATGGGGCTGAGCTTCTGCCGCACCAGATCTACCCGGTTGTCCTGCCCCGGGGAGATGAAGGTCCGGCCCACATAGCGGTTTTTGAGAAAACCCTGGCCGAAGGGAATGCCGGATTCCTCGCTGTAGCCCAGGGCCGCGTCCAGACCGGAGTCCGGCACGCCCACCACCAGATCCGCCTCCACCGGGTGCCGCTTTGCCAGAATGCGCCCCGCCCGCTTCCGGGCTTCGTGGACGCCCACCCCGTCCAGCACGGAGTCCGGCCGGGCGAAGTAGATGTATTCGAAAATGCACATGGTCCTGCTCCGGGTCCCGCAGTGGGAGCGGTCGGAGTGAATGCCGGTTTCGTCCACCGTGATGATCTCCCCGGGCTCTACGTCCCGCGTAAAGCGTGCGCCCACGGCGGCCAGAGCGCAGCTCTCCGAGGCAAAAACGATGCCGCCGTCCGGCAGCTTCCCCATGCACAGGGGCCGGAAGCCGTTGGGATCCCGCAGGGCGATGAGCTTGGCGGCGGACATCAGCACCACGGAATAAGCCCCCTCCAGAAAGTCCATGGCTTTTGAAACAGCCTGTTCTATGGAGGGGGTCTTCAGCCGCTGCTGGGCGACGATATATGCGATGATCTCCGTATCGGAGGTGCCGTGGAACAGCGCGCCGCCCAGCTCCAGCTTCGTCCGCAGAGCCAGGGCATTGCTGAGGTTGCCATTGTGGGCCAGGGCCATTTTGCCCTTCATATGGTTGATGACAATGGGCTGGGTGTTGGCCCGGTTGGTGCCGCCGGTGGTGCCGTAGCGCACATGGCCGACGGAAATGGTGCCCTGGGGGAACTTGTCCAGCTCCTCCCGGTCAAACACGTCGGTCAGCAGGCCAAGATCCTTGTGGACGGTGAAGAGCCCATCGTCATTGACCACAATGCCGCAGCTCTCCTGACCCCGGTGCTGCAAAGCAAACAGCCCATAGTAGGTCAGGCTCCCAAGGTTCTGGCGCTGAGGGACGTAGACGCCGAAAGCGCCGCATTCTTCGTGTAGTTCTGCCATAACAGCCTCCTTGAAATTGCAGGTATCTTTGTGCAAGATAACGAACTTTTCAAAAAGAAAAGACGCCCGTTCTCCCCGGAAACCGTCGATTCCCGGAGAAAACGAGCGCCTTTGCTCATTACATGGCATTATAGCACAGGGCAGGGGCAATGTCAAATGAAAATATCAGCCAAAAGCCGTGAAGTGCTCCTTCGCAAGCTGGAAGAAAAACCGCTCGTATCTGGACAGGTGCTTCTTCTCCAAATGCATAAAGGCGATGTCGTGCAGGGACAGCCTCTGGCTGGTGTTGACCCGGAAGAAGAGAATACCGTCCGGGAACTGGTGCCGGATATGGGCATAGGTGGTCGATGTGATAATGGAGGCGGCGGTGTTTTCGAAGAAATTGGGCAGAGCGAACTGAGGATAGTTTATGGTCACGCCGAAATGGGGCGACAGATCGCAGCTGTGGAACACATCCCGGATCAGGTTTGCGGAACGGACGTCCACAAAGGGCAGCTCCATAAAATCCTTCAGATCCGCGCCCTGTTCCCGCGCGGATTGGATCAGTCCCTCCGCCTGATCGCCGTAATACCGGTTCAGCAGATTCCGGGAGACCATGAGGTAGATCTGGTCGTGGGACAGCGTGATGCTTTTCAGCTGGGGATTCTGCTGCTTTTCAATGGCCAGGGCGATGTCCAGCTCGCCGTTTACCAGCATTTCCATGAGATCCACCGAGTGGTAGACATAAAAATCCAATTCCACATTGGGGTATCGTTTTGAAAATTCCTCCGCCAGAATGGGCATGACGATGCTGGTCCTGTGGGGGGTGCAGCCGATGCGCAGCTGGGCGGATTCCCGCTGGGCAATGTCCGAGAGCTGGGCCTTCAGGCTCTCCTCGCTGGTCTGGTAGTCCCGGGCGAAGGCCAGCAGGGTTTCTCCCGCATAGGTCAGCATGAGCCGGGGCTTACGGTCGAAGAGCTTTACCTGATAGGCCTCCTCCAGCCGGGCAATATGGTTGCTCAGGGTCTGCTGAGAGATAAACAGCCGCTGGGCAGTCTTGGTAAAATTCAGGTCCTTGGCGGCCTCCGAAAAGTAGTGCAGGCTGACAGTGTCCATTCTGATTTCCCCCCATAGTCCAAAAAACGATACCATTCAAATATAGTATACCTGTGAACCCTTCCCGGTGTCAATTGGGCAAACTGTACAATTGCACAAAAAGAATTTTGGCTCCACAAGGTTTTTTGTGGAAGAACAAAAATACGCTGTTTCTCATTTGAAAAACATGTCGATATAATGAACGCATGGACAGGGGGCTCCGGGAGCCTTCCCACGGAAGTACAGCGCGCGGTACTTCCCTTGTCGCCCTGCAAAATGTAAAAGTAACCTCTGTTTCTCAAAGGAGTCGATTCAATTATGGCAATCCACGAATTTCCCCCGCTGCTGCCCGATGACGTGATCGAGCGTGCAAAAAAGCTGAACCCCGCCCTGCTTGCCGACGGCATGAAGGGCTTGGGCATCCTCCACGACGGCGCAATGGAAGCATCCATCATGCCCCTGTCTCTTATACACATCTCC
>ERZ1026854.1873-NODE-1873-length-12644-cov-3.713480_pt1 | contig 12644 bp, 10 predicted proteins | sample MGYA00380157_ERZ1026854 | MGnify/ENA primary metagenome ERZ1026854 (study PRJEB33269, sample SAMEA4719793) | human gut metagenome | biome: human-associated habitat; feature: organic feature; material: feces | place: Cameroon | collected 2013-10 ...
TCCTCTTCGTCGGCAGCGTCAGATGTGTATAAGAGACAGCCATATTCCCTGATCGCCTCAATATGCATTTGGGAACCATAGCCCTTGTGCTTTGCAAAGCCATATTCCGGATAGAGGGCATCGTACTCCACCATCATCCGGTCCCTGGTCACCTTCGCCAGAATACTGGCTGCCGCAATGGATACGCTTTTGGCATCTCCCTTGATGATCCCAACCTGCTTCATAGGCATCGCCGGAATCGTCACGGCATCCACCAGAAGCAGATCCGGTGTCACCCTCAGCCCTTCCACCGCCTGATGCATCGCTTCGTAGGTTGCCTGAAGAATATTAATCTCATCAATCCTCTGGGGAGATACAATTCCTACTGCACTTGCTATGGCTTTTTCCTGTATCTCATCAAACAGCTCATCCCTTCTGGATGCACTGACCTGCTTGGAATCATTCAGATACAAAATAGAACAATCCTTTGGAAGGATGACTGCTCCGGCCACTACCGGACCGGCTAACGGACCTCTTCCGGCCTCGTCTATTCCACAGATTGCCATATAGTCTGCATATTTCTTTTCGAATTGTTTCATCCCCTCCAGACGTTCCAGCTCGCTCTGCAGCTTCTCCTTTTCCCGGTAAACTCTGGCGATCAGATCCTGCACTCCCTTACGACTGTCTGCCTGATAGCTCTGTGCCAGCTTTTCCTTCGTTTGCAGATCCACTGCTGTCTGAAATTCTTCCTTAATATCCCGGATTGATTTCATTCTTCGTCTCCTTTATTTCAAACCACCAAAATGAGTTAACGGCCATGTACAGATCCATGCCTCTCCTACGATATCATTTTTATTGACCAGTCCCACATATGAATTCCGGCTGTCCGTACTCATGTTCCGGTTATCTCCCATAACAAAATACTGATTGTCGCCTAACACCAGAGGATTCTCTGCAATTCCCGCTTCATTGATCGTCGTGGAAGAATATTTATCGTCCGTCAGCTTTTCATTATTGATATAAACACTGCCATCAATGATCTGAACGGTCTCTCCCGGCAATCCGATGACCCGTTTAATATAATAGGTTTTCTCCTGTGACTCACTGTCATAATTTACAGGAAATACCACAACATCATATCGCTTTGGATCAGTAAAATAATATGACAATCTCTGGATCACAACACTGTCTCCATCTGTCAGAGTCGGCTCCATGGATTCTCCTTCTACCGGAGTCTGGTATGCCACATAATTTGTTACAAAGGAAGCAAGGAAGTATGCAATTCCGATGCAAAAAGCAATGATAATAATATTCGTCAACAAATGAGATGCTTTTCCTGCCTTTTGAGGAATCACTTCCTTCAGATCCTGTATTTTCTCTGCAAAACGGTTTTCTTCTACTGCTTCTCCCTCCAGCTGGACGATCTGCCCATCAACGGCTTGCCCGTCTACTGGATTGATCATTTCTCCCTCTGCAGTAACTGTCTCTCCCTCTAAGGTAGCTGCTGATTCCTGTCTCTTTCGAAGCAGGCCTGTCACCTTTTTACCAATACCACTTGCCGTTGAAGCGGCCTTGTGTGCAAGCTCCGCTCCCTTTTGGGCCGCTGTTTCACTGTTTTCCTGCTGTTTTTCTGCCTGAAGCTGACGGTTTTGCTCCATGGCAGCATTGACATCCTCCAGAGTCCGTTCCTCCGGAGCAAGCTTTTTCTTTAAATCAGAAAATTTCTTTTTGATCCCTGCTACATCCAGCTTAATGGTAATCTCTACGGTATGGTCCTGATCCTGCGCCCCATCCATTGGTTTCGTTTCCTCTGAAATAGTTTCCAAAGCAGATGATTTTGGTCTGACCGGTCTGGAAGTGGATGTACTGACAGAGATTAAATGCTCTTTTTGTGGCTTCTCCGGTTTTGGCACCTCTGCCTGCTGAAGCTCCGGCTGCTGTGCCTCTGTCACTTTTCCGTCCACAGACGGGATTGGTGTCTGATCCGGTATGCTCTGCCGTGTAATCTGTCCCTGTGGCAAAACACTCTGCTGCATAGAAGCCGGCTGACCCGCCGGATTTGAAGCCACAGGCTGCACGGAAGCGGTCTGTCCTGACATATTCTGCTGTACCGGGTGGCTCTGACTCTGTGCAGGTGATACCGGCTGTCCGGATGTATTCTGCTGTATCGGGCGGCTCTGTCCCGGTGCCTGTGGCACCACAGCCCGGCCTGACTGAAGCTGCTGCGATCTTGCCTGCTGAGTCTGCTGCGCTCTCATCACCTGCCCTGATACACTTTGTGACCGTATATTTTGTCCTGATTTTATCTGCCCTGACGGCTGCTGTGCAGATGTCACCTGTCCTGACATATTCTGCTGCACCGGACGGCTCTGATCTGAAACCGATGCTGCCGCAGTCTGTCCCGATACATTTTGCTGTACCGGACGGCTTTGACCCGGTGCCTGCGGCATCACAGCCTGGCCTGACTGTAGCTGCTGTGATCTTGCCGGCTGAGTCTGCTGCGCTCTCATCACCTGCCCTGATACACTTTGTGGCTGTATATTTTGTCCTGATTTTATCTGCCCTGACGGCTGCTGCGCAGACGTTGCCTGTCCTGCCATATTCTGCTGTACCGGACGGCTTTGCCTCTGTGCTGATGCTGCTGTAATCTGTCCTGATATATTTTGCTGCATCGGACGGCTTTGCCTCTGTGCTGATGCTGCTGTAGTCTGTCCTGATATATTCTGCTGCACCGGACGGCTCTGAGCCGGTGTTGATGCAGTTACTGTCTGTCCTGATATATCCCTCTGTGCCGGACGGTTCTGCCCCTGTGCCTGCGGCATCGCAGTCTGCCTTGATACTGACTGCTGTGTTCTCACCGACTGAGCAAAATTCCCCTGCATAGATTTCATTTGTCCCTGCCCGGCCGTACCGGATGGCATAGGCTGTCCCGGCTGTATCTGACGAGCAGCCGCCTTCTGTGCCGTATGTGTCTGTGCAGACATTGCCTGCTGCTGGGAAAACTTCTGATCGGCAGTCTGCTGAACCGGACGTGTCTGGCTTACCGGCTTAGGCTGCACCGGACGAGATGAGGATTCCCCCGCCTTTTTTCCTTCCAGTCTGGCTCTGATCTCCTCTGCAAACGCCAGACTGTCTTCAATCATTTTCTCGTCATACATAACTGTTCCCCCTACAAAAGCACTTTATTTTTCAGGCTGCTCCAGGCTGATGCAGCCCAGTCTGCCATTTCGGAAATCATCTATCACATAGTTGGCTGCCTTGTCCAGATCATACTCTCCACCTGCTTTCAGACATCCCCTGCGCTTCGCAACACGTTCCAGAAGCTCCACTTCATTTTCAGCAGGCTCGATCTGATAAGTATCCGGAATTGCTTTTGGATAATGCTCTCCAAGATACTGCATCAAAAGCATACACAACTCATACTGGTTAGATAACTCATCTTTAATGGAACCAATAAACGCCAGCCGCAAACCAACTGTCTGATCCTCAAACTTAGGCCACAAAATCCCCGGCGTGTCTAACAGTTCTACATTTTTATTTAAACGGATCCACTGCTTACCCTTTGTAACACCCGGTTTATTGCCTGTTTTGGTGCAGGATTTTCCCGCAAAACTATTAATAAACGTAGACTTTCCTACATTGGGAGTGCCTACGATCATCGCACGGATCGGCCGGTTTAAGATTCCTCTGCGCCGGTCGCGCTCAATCTTTTCCTTGCAGGCACTCTGAATCACTTCGTTAACCTGCTTTACGCCTTTTCCGTTTTTGGAATTGACAAGAGCTACAAAAAATCCCTTCTCCTCATAATACTTTTTCCACCGGGCCGTCACGGAAGAATCTGCCAAATCGCATTTATTCAACAAAATAATACGGGATTTTCCATTTGCCATCGGATCAATATCAGGGTTCTTACTGCTCAGGGGCACTCTGGCATCCACCAGTTCAATGATCACATTGATCAGTTTAAGATCCTCCTGCATTGCCCGTTTCGCCTTCGACATATGACCGGGATACCATTGAAATTCCATATGAATAATCCAACCTTTCTATGATCTGCCTTGTCACAGACATACTATGATAAACTGCTGCTGGTATCTGACTTTTGAAAATTATTGATCATTCCAACAAAAGTAAAGGAATTCATGCGTATCCATGCTTTTCCTACGATAGATTTACGGGATATATTCCCCACCGTCGCATTTCTACTATCCTCGCACTCATTTCGATTATCACCAAGGACAAAATACTGTCCCTTCTCTAACGTAAACGCATCCTCTGCCAAACCACCATTATCCATCAATGGAAAATCGAGCTTTTCCTTTAATTTCTTTCCATTGATATAAACTTGTCCCTCCTGTATCTGTACCTTTTCTCCGGGAAGACCGATCACTCGTTCCAGCGTAAAATAGCTGTGCTCTGATCCCGTCTGTTTTACAACAACTACATCATTGCGATGGATCTTGTGCAAACGATAGGACAGCTTATTAACTAAAACACAGTCTCCGGATTTTAATGTGGGACTCATATATTCACCGGATACCGTCATCTTTTCGAGCCCGTATCTGGTAATCGCAAATGCCAGAAACACTACAATGACCGCTTCTACCAGCGTGATCAGCAATTTTAAGATAAATTGTTTCGAAAACCGACGTTCCTCCAGATCAAAATCATATTTCATGTTTTTAATTTCCTGTCTCTATATTTTTCAAAACACGCAATGCATGCTTTGGAATAAATGTTTCAAAATGCTCCTTACAAAACTGCTCCGCATATGGCTGCGTCGTACAGATTTCTGCATATTCCCTCAGCCTGTTGCATAAAAGCCCATACTCCTTTACCGTGAGTCTTCCCTTTTTCAATAAGAGATAATAGTTATCTTTCTCCTGCTCATAATAAACTGCACTGCTGATAGGTTTCTCCATCGCAATGCCGGCAGAAAGCTGTTCCAGATCCTTCAGTGACTCAAACATAAAAATTCTCGGAGCACTTAAAAGCTTTGTCTCTTTTTCTGATTTTCTCTTTTCTGCCTGCCGGAACATCTCCTGCAGATCCTGTCCCTGTGCATTCTCCACTTCAGCTGCAAGCTCTGCGGATAACTCATCCTCTGCTTCTGCAGGACTTCCCTCTGCCTCCGGATCGATCAGGGATGCCAGCTGCTGGTGGATATGCTGCAGCATATTCTGAAAACCATCTGCGCTGTTATCCCGCTCTGATAATGTGATCACAATGCCATTATCCGGCATCTTCATTATCTGCATCGAAACCATGCCACTATGCGCCTCATATCCAATCTCTTCCTCGGCACGTTCTACCAGATGCTCCAAAAACTCCCTCGCTTTCTCCTGATTGGAGAAAAAATCCTCTATTCGAAACCCGTATGCATTCATTTCTTCCTCGGACAAAATGCACTGTACGGTATTTTTATCGATTCTGCGAAAATCCATGTACATTCCTCCTATCTATGCTGTATATACCATTCCGAATGACCTTCACTATATACAGCTACTCATCATTATCTTAATGCACGAACCTCCATCTGTCAAATCATCCACAAAAAAAACACAAAGAATTCATAATCTTCATCCATCTTACCATCTCGTAAAAATCTTTCCCATCATTTTCTACAAGAATAACGCAAAGCTGGCAAGCACCACAATACCAAGCACAATACGATACCAGCCAAAAATCTTAAAGTCATGTTTCTTAATATATCCCATCAGAAATCTTATCACAAGCACAGATACCAGGAAAGCGGAAATCATTCCCACTGCCAGAACACCTGCTTCTAGTGCGGTATAATGAACACCAAATTTTAACAGCTTAATCAGACTCGCACCAAACATCACCGGAATCGCCAGATAAAAGGTAAATTCTGCCGCGATCTGTCTGGAAAGTCCCAATATCAGACCACCGATGATTGTTGCACCGGAACGGGATGTTCCCGGAAATACCGCTGCCACCAGCTGAAATACACCGATCAGGAATGCCGTTTGATATGTAATATCTCTAATGGAAGTAATCTTTGCTGTTCTCTTTTTGTTCCAGTCCTCTACCAATATAAATAAAATACCAACAACGATCAGCATAATGGAAACCGTTCTGTAATTGTAAAACAGCGCCTCCAGATAATCACCTGCTGCAAGCTCAATGATCACCGCCGGAATACAGGCTACGACAATTTTGAGCCACATCACAAAGATATCTTCTTTGATCCATCCCGGAAGAACCCTATTCGTGCCATCTGACTTTCTCTGAAATGGCCAGATCTGTTTCCAGAACAACAAGACAACCGCCAGGATCGCTCCTAACTGAATCACCACAAGATACATTTCTTTGAATGCTTCTGACATAGAAAGCTGTACAAACTCATCCAACAGGATCATATGACCTGTACTGCTGACCGGCAGCCACTCGGTAATTCCCTCTACAATACCAAATAATAACGATTTTAATATTTCTAACACATTTTCCTCCGTCCCGTGTCCCTCCAATGAACACCTGCATTATTTGCATCGGAAGTTTTGTCCCGGCAAACCGCCACATACACACAATACTCCCTATGCTCTACATAAATACTACTATACTATACCGAAATATACCTTAAAGTACAAGTAGAAAGAGTTTAACATTCCCTTAACTTTATCTAAACAACAAAAAAATACCCTGCAGAGAATACACTCCACAGGGTACTCATTTCACGTTTCCATATGAAAGAAGGATTTCTTACTGAAACAAATTATTTAACAACCTTCTTCAGCTCTTCTGTCAGCTTTGGAACAATCTTGTTCAGATCGCCAACAATACCGTAATCTGCTACATCAAAGATTGGAGCAGAATCGTCCTTGTTGATTGCGATGATAATGTCAGACTCTTCCATACCTGCTGTATGCTGAATTGCACCGGAAATACCGATTGCAAAGTATACATTAGGACGAACAGTCTTACCTGTCTGACCTACCTGAAGCTCTTTTGGAAGCCATCCGTTATCTACTACGGCACGGGAGCAGCTTACAGTACCACCGATCACGTCAGCCAGATCCTGAAGCATCTTGAAGTTCTCTGCGCTTCCGACACCACGGCCACCGGATACGAGAATCTTTGCATCCATGATATCAACGGTATCAGAAAGCTCCTTAACAATGTCAAGAATCTCAACATACTTGTTGTCCGGAGTAAATCCAGGATTGTACTCAATTACCTCAGCCTTAGCACCGGCAATCGGATCAATCTTCTGCATTACACCCGGACGAACTGTTGCCATCTGAGGACGGTTGTCAGGACATGCGATTGTTGCGATGGTGTTACCACCAAATGCAGGACGAGTCATAAGAAGCTGATTGTGCTTCTGCTCCTGTCCAGGGATTGCATTCAGAGGGAAATCACCGATTTCAAGTACAGTACAGTCTGCTGTCAGACCTGTAGCTACTCTTGCTGAAACGCGAGGACCAAGGTCACGACCGATTGCTGTAGCACCAACCAGAACGATCTCCGGCTTGTACTCGTTGATTACTGATGATAATGCATGTGCATATGGCTCTGTTCTGTATTCCTTGAGCTCAGGGTCATCAACAACGATAACCTTGTCTGCACCATACTCTGCCAGCTGATCTACAAGTCCCTTTACGCCGGAACCGATCAGAACAGCTGTAACTTCTGTATTCAGAGGAGCTGCGAGCTCCTTTGCTTTTCCAAGCAGCTCAAATGCGATGCTGCTCAGCTCATTGTCTACCTGCTGTGCAAAGACATAGACACCCTTATATTCTTCTAAATTCATTATTGTCACCACTTTTCCTTATTTTGATTAGATTACATGCTTCTCTTTTAATTTGCCCATGATGTATGATACTGCATCATCCGGAGAATCCGGAGTAACAACCTCGCCAGCACCCTTCTTAACCTTATCAGATGCCTTTGCGATCTTTGTAGGAGAGCCCTTCAGACCAAGGTTAGAATCATCTACATCCTTGAGGTCTGCTCTGCCCCAGACTGTAATCTCTTTCTCATATGCATCGAAGATTCCGCCCGGTGTCATATAACGAGGCTCATTCAGCTCAGAAAGAGCAGTGATCAGACATGGCATCTTAGCTTTCAGTACATGATATCTGTCATCGAACTGACGCTCAACGATCACGCTGTCACCCTCAACCTTAATATTCTTTGCATAAGAGATAACAGGAAGATTCAGATGCTCAGAGATCTGTGGTCCAACCTGTGCGGTATCACCATCGATAGCCTGACGGCCTGTGATGATCAAATCATAATCAATATTTCTCAAAGCGCCGGCAATTGTTGTAGAAGTTGCCCATGTATCAGCACCACCGAGTACACGGTCTGTTACAAGAATACCCTTGTCAGCACCCATAGCAAGTGCTTCACGAAGAACTTCCTCAGCCTTTGGAAGACCCATTGTAAGAACGGTTACTTCCACATTGTCTTTGCCCATATCGTCTTTAATTCTGAGTGCTGCTTCCAAACCAGCTTTATCGTCCGGGTTCATGATGGCAAGCATAGCACCTCTGTCCAGAGTACCGTCCGGATTAAACTTAACTCCGCCCTTTGTATCTGGAACCTGCTTAATACAAACTACTATTTTCACAGCTTTGTCACTCCTTGTCTTTTATTTTTATTCAGTGAATCCATTGTTTCTATTAACGGAGAAGAGCACCAGAGATAACCATACGCTGAACCTCTGAAGTTCCCTCGTAGATCTCTGTGATCTTTGCATCACGCATCATACGCTCTACATCGTACTCTCTGATATATCCATAACCACCAAACAACTGAACACACTTGGTAGTAACCTCCATTGCAACCTCAGCAGCATAAAGCTTAGCCATAGCTGCCTCAACAGAGTAAGAAACCTTTGCACCATTTGCAAATTCCTGTTTCTTAAGAGCTGCCTTGTATACAAGAGCTTTAGCAGCCTCAATCTTTGTAGCCATATTTGCAAGCTGGAACTGTGTATTCTGCTGAGCAGAAATAGCACGTCCAAACTGCTTTCTCTCCTTGGTGTACTCGATCGTCTTCTCCAGAGCACCCTCAGCAAGACCGAGAGCCTGAGAAGCGATACCGATACGTCCACCATCCAGAGTATGCATAGCGATTGGGAATCCCTTTCCGCGGGCACCTAACAGATTCTCCTTTGGAATACGGCAATCCTCAAAGATCAGCTCGTATGTAGAAGATCCACGGATACCCATCTTCTTCTCCTTTGTACCAAAGGAGAATCCCGGAGTTCCTTTCTCTACGATAAATGCGGAGAAGTTCTTTTTCTTTCTGCCGCGCTTGTCCTCTGTGATATCAGTAACAGCAATAATGATATAAACATCTGCTACCTTACCGTTTGTGATGAAGCACTTGGAACCATTCAGTACCCACTCGTCTCCATCCAGAACAGCCTTTGTCTGTGCACCCTGTGCGTCTGTACCGGCACCCGGCTCAGTAAGACCAAATGCACCAAGCTTCTCACCGTTACAGAGAGGAGGAAGGAATTTCTCTTTCTGCTCTTTTGTTCCATATGTGAGAATTGGGTCTACACAAAGAGATGTATGTGCAGATACGATAACACCTGTCGTACCACAAACCTTAGACAGCTCCTCTACACACATAATATATGTCAGGATGTCTGCACCCTGTCCACCAAACTCCTTTGGTACCGGGATTCCAAGGAATCCGTTCTTTCCCATCTTATCCACTGTAACCTGTGGGAATACCTCAGTCTCATCAGTTTCCTGTGCCAGAGGCTTTACTTCATTTTCAGCGAAATCCTTAAAAAGCTGTCTCGCCATCTCATGCTGTTTACTTAATGTAAAATCCATGATTTGCTTTACCACCTTTCCTAATTTAATTCTTTTTTAATTACTGAGCATCAACCGGAGTCTTTGTACGGTCAGCATTGTAAACATAGAAACCTTTTCCGCTCTTTGCACCGAGGTTTCCACCACGAACCATCTTACGAAGAAGTGGGCATGCACGATACTTGCTGTCACCTGTCTCATTGTAAAGTACATCCATGATAGCAAGGCAGATATCAAGACCAATGAAATCACCTAACTCAAGAGGTCCCATTGGATGATTTGCACCAAGCTTCATAGCTGCATCAATACCGGCGATATCAGAAACGCCTTCCATCTTGATGAATGCAGCTTCGTTGATCATAGGGATCAGGATACGGTTTACTACGAAACCAGCAGCCTCATTTACCTGTACAGGAGTCTTTCCAATCTCCTCAGAAATCTTCTTGATAGCATCAACAGTCTCAGCAGGTGTATTTACACCAGCGATAACCTCGATAAGCTTCATACGGTCAGCAGGATTGAAGAAATGCATACCAACCATTGGACGAGTCAGACCATTTCCGATCTCTGTAATGGAAAGGCTTGATGTATTTGATGCGAAGATACACTCTGGCTTAGCAATCTTATCAAGCTCTGCGAATGTTGTCTTCTTTACATTGATATCCTCAAATGCTGCCTCTACGATCAGATCACAATCCTTGCAAAGGTCTTCCTTTAAGCCCGGTGTGATTCTTCCAAGGATTGCATCTACTGCATCCTGTGTCAGCTTGCCCTTCTGAACAAGTCTGTCATACCCCTTGGCAATCTTATCCTTACCGCCTTCAGCCCACTCCTGCTTGATATCACAGAGTGCTACTTCATAACCTTCGTTCTGAGCAAATGCTTTAGCAATGCCCTGTCCCATAGTACCAGCACCAATAACGCCTACTTTCATTGTCTATAACCTCCATTTTTTTATTTGGAGAAGCAGCCGGTAAACGCCTGCCTCTCCCTTGTATGATAATCCTGTCGGATTAAACTAGCAGTTCTTGAAAGGTACAACCTTTACCTTCTGCTCCTTTGGAGCCAGGAAGTTGCCCATTCCAGCCTTCTGATCCTCTGTCTCAAAGCAGTCACCAAAAAGCTTCTCCTCGATCACGATAGCCTGATCGATATCTACCTGAAGACCATCGTTGATTGCCTTCTTGCAGTTGCGGACAGCGATCGGAGCGTTCTTTGCGATGGTAGATGCCATCTTCTTTGCCTGCTCCATCAGCTCCTCCTGTGGATATACTGCATTCACAAGACCGATTCTGTATGCCTCGTCAGCCTTGATATTGCGTGCAGTATAAATCAACTGCTTTGCCATACCTACGCCAACAGTTCTTGCAAGTCTCTGTGTTCCACCAAAACCAGGTGTGATACCAAGACCAACTTCCGGCTGACCGAACATTGCATTCTCAGAGCAGATGCGGATATCACAGCTCATAGAGATCTCACAGCCGCCACCAAGAGCGAAGCCGTTTACTGCAGCAATAACAGGGATTGGAAGAGTCTCAAGCTTGCGGAATACATCGTTTCCTTTCTTACCGAAAGCCTCTCCCTCTGCCTTTGTCAGTGTGCTCATCTCTCCGATATCAGCGCCTGCAACAAAAGACTTGTCTCCTGCACCTGTCAGGATCACGCATCTTACAGTATCCAGATCGATTGCATCCAGTGTCTGATCCAGTTCATCAAGAACCTGGCTGTTCAGAGCATTGAGTGCCTTTGGACGATTGATCGTGATGGTTGCAACAGCACCATCTGCTTCATATAAAATGAAATCCATAGTAGTGTATCTCCTTTTTAATTATTTGTAAGCTTCAACGATTGTAGAGCAGCCCATTCCACCACCGATACAAAGAGTAGCAAGACCTCTGTTTGCTCCCTCTTTCTGCATCTCATGAAGAAGTGTAACAAGGATACGGCATCCGGAAGCTCCAACAGGATGTCCAAGTGCGATAGCACCACCGTTTTTGTTTACCTTAGACATATCGAAGTTCAGGTCTCTTGCAACTGCTACAGACTGTGCTGCAAATGCCTCGTTTGCCTCGATAAGATCAATGTCATCAATTGTAAAACCTGTCTTAGCAAGAACTTTCTTTGTAGAAGCAACAGGACCAACACCCATGATCTCAGGACGAACACCACCAAGTGCTCCTGCTACGAATGTAGCCATTGGCTTAACACCAAGCTCTTTTGCCTTCTCTTCTGTCATAACAACAACTGCTGCTGCACCATCGTTGATACCGGATGCATTACCGGCTGTAACAACACCGCCCTCTTTACCGGAGCAGCATTTCAGCTTAGAAAGGCCTTCTGCTGTTGTGCCAGGGCGTGGACCCTCATCCTTAGAGAAGATGATCGGCTCTTTTGTCTTGCGGTCAACACCTGTCTGTACAGGTACGATCTCATCATCAAACTTGCCTGCTGCAATAGCTGCCTCGCACTTCTGCTGGCTGTTTGCTGCAAACTCATCAAGTTCTTCACGGGTAAGCCCCCACTCATCAGCAACATTCTCTGCTGTGATCATCATATGATACTGATTGAATGCATCCCAGAGAGCATCGTTTACCATGGTATCAACGAGCTTACCATTGTTCATACGGTATCCGTAACGACCCTGCATCATAGCGTAAGGAGCCATAGACATGTTCTCCATACCACCTGCAACAACGATGTCAGCATCACCGGCTTCGATCATCTGAGCAGCCATATTGACACAGTTCAGACCGGAACCACATACTACGTTAACTGTAACAGCAGGTGTCTCAACAGGAAGTCCTGCCTTGATAGATGCCTGACGTGCTACGTTCTGTCCAAGACCTGCCTGGATAACACAGCCCATAT
>ERZ1026854.1876-NODE-1876-length-12631-cov-4.746183_pt1 | contig 12631 bp, 9 predicted proteins | sample MGYA00380157_ERZ1026854 | MGnify/ENA primary metagenome ERZ1026854 (study PRJEB33269, sample SAMEA4719793) | human gut metagenome | biome: human-associated habitat; feature: organic feature; material: feces | place: Cameroon | collected 2013-10 ...
ACGGCGGATGGCATTTCGGCTATATGGGCGGAAACGGGGAAAAGGATGTCAGGAAGCGTGTGGAACAGAAAATCAAATCCGCCGCACATCAGGAGTACAACAACCGCCGGGTATTTTCCGACGCGGGGGACAGGATCAAGGACGGAGAGGATCTCTTTGGACGGGAGGCTGTCTTTGTCCGTGTGCCTATTGACGAGAGCTTTCCCGAGTATTTAAGGGAACATCAGAAGGAATACGCCCATTTGATCAAGCAACAGGACTCGCGTTTTGCCCTGTTGGTTCGTCATGCGAGAAAGAAAGCGAAAAAGGCTTTCCGCGCGGTGGGACATGCAGTGAAGAACTGCTTGAAAAAAGTGTGCGGGAAGTAGCGGGGCAGGAGGGTGAAAAGTATGCCGAAGGTGTCTATATGTGTTCCCACCTATAACAACTGCGCTGAAGTGGCACAACTGATGCGGTCAATCGGTGAGCAGACCTTTTCCGATTATGAAGTAATCATTACGGATGATTCGGATGGAAATGAAATCGGGGAGCTTGTGAGAAAACTGGCAGACGAAAGGATTTCTTACACGCACAACAGTAAAAAATTAGGTCACATTTATAACTGGAATGCAGCCATTGAAAAAGCGTCAGGCGAATATATCAAAATTATGTTTTCGGACGACTGGTTTACTTATCCGGACAGTCTGGAGCAGTATGTGCGCATGCTGGATGAACATCCGGAGGCAGACCTTGCTTTTTCCAACAGTATGCAGGTATCTGCCACCGAGAGCTATAAGCGCAGGATATCACCGGAATTTTTGCCCCGTTTGCAGGATGACTGGCGTACCCTGTTTCTGGGAAATGAAATAGGAGCGCCCAGCGGAACGATTTACCGAAACAACGGAATCCTGTTTGATGAAAAAAGTAATTGGGCTTCAGATGTGGAGTTGTACTTTCAAATACTGGAGAGAAATCCGCATTTTGTTGCAACGGAAAGTCCGCTTATTTCCATCGGGCTGCACGAGGAGCAGTATACGCATACCTTTTCTGAGAGGGACGACAGAATATTCAATGATTATCTGTTTATGTACCGGAAACACAAGCTGTGGGAAAATGGCAAATGTAAGGAATATTTTTTGCGTGAGTTTTTGGTAAAATACGGAAAAGGGAAAAAGTTTGCACAGGAATGCGGCATTCCGTCCGGCGCGTACAGAAAAGCGAGGCTCTCCTATTTATGGGAGGACTGGGGGCTGGTGTATATCCGTGCCATAGGGAGAAAAATAGGAATTTCATCCGGAGAGAAGAGGTAAGAGGAGATTATGATGGCGGAACAAAAATGCAGGCAGGTAGGAAAAGCGTTGTTTTACTTGACATTATTGATAGAATTAGGGATTGTTTTGGTCGATAAAAGCGCCTATATCAACCCTATTGAAGGGCAATTGTTTCGAATTACTTTCGCTTTGTGCATGATAAAGATTGCTATGACAAAGTATTCTTTAAAGGAATGGATTGCGATGGCAGCTTTCTTTGTGCTGGGAGCCCTCTCTTATTTTGCAACCGGAAGAAATGAAATCATCCGGATTGTTGCCTTTCTGGCGGCTTCAAAGGACATTGAGTTGAGATCCACCCTTAAGGTCACCTTTTATGTAACGCTTGCCGGCGTGCTCGCTCTTATGGCGATGTCTCTGCTCGGCATTATGGGGACGGTATATTTGGACGCCAATTACAGGAATCATGGAATTGAGAGAAGATATTGCCTGGGTTTGGGGCATCCGAATGCATTGCACTGTATGGTGTGGGCACTTATTACATTGGGAATTTATTTATACTTCAAAAAGTTGAAATGGTATCATTACCTGCTGCTTGAGGCATTGAATGTCGGATTCTTTTTGTTTACAGACTCAAGAACAGGTGTTATTGCGGCTACCTGCAGCATAGCTTTGGGGGCAACGTTTTCCCTGTTCCCCGGATTGCAGAAGGCGAGGTGGATTTACATCCTGGGAGCGATCGGAGTGGCACTCTGTCTTTTGTTTTCCGTCGCAGCGGCGATTTTCGGATGCGAAATCCCACTGTTTGAATGGCTGAACGGACCTTTGACGGGAAGAATATACGGAAGCCATCTCTACAACGGAATCACTTTCTGGAGCTTGTTTTCTTCTCCGGAAAATACCATGTATATGGATATGGGATTCATTCGACTGTTCTATTGGTATGGTGTCGTGCCCGGGATTGTTTATTTTGCGGTGAAGGGCTATCAACTCTCTTATGCTTATAAAAAGAGGGATGCCGCTGCATTTCTTGTCATTACCATGTTTGCGTTGTATACTGTATTTGAGGCTCATGCGGTATCTGTATATCTGGCGAGGGATTACGCACTGTTGCTGATGGTGGGAACCTGGAGCGAGATGTTTGGGCTGACGTCTGAGAAAGAGGGCTACTTCTGGCAGCCGGGAAAACTCTTGAAGCGTTGAAAATGAAACTATACAAAAGGAGATTTTGATTTGGAAGGAATGAGTCAGAAAAACCATATAGCCAGAGTATATGTCCTGCTGGCGGCGGATCTGCTGTCGATCATACTCTCTTATGTGATCGCGGTGGCGCTGCGTTTTGACTTGCAGGATCTTTCCAACAGAAGGGAGATGCATTACACCATCTGCCTGTGCTTTCTGTTGTTCTGCGCTCTTTTTGGCATATTTACCGATTGGAACAAGGACTTTTCCAAAAGGGGATATCTGGTTGAACTGATCATGGTTCTGCGCAACAATGTGCTTATGTTTGGAGCAGTGGGGTGCTTTCTGTTCCTGATCAAACAGGCAGAGTTCTTTTCCAGATTGTTATACGGATATTTTTTCCTGATCAATATTGCGTTGATGTATGCGTTTCATGTGGCAATCAAAAAGTTTATGCGCAAATATCTCCACAGTGAGAACAACCTCTCCAAGGTGTTACTCGTATTGGAGAAGGAGGATTTGGAAGAAACCGTAACGAAGATAAAGGAAAATCTGCAGGTCGGATACGATATTTCCGGCGTGGCGGTGCTGGATTCCGATGATGAGAACGGTGACTGCGCGGGAATTCCCATTGTGGCAGACGGTGAGAATCTGATGGAGGTTGCCAGGCAGCTTCCCCTGGATGAGGTTTTCATCAAAGCGGGGAAGATACCCGTAGCAAAGCTGCAGGAAATGATACAGAATTTTGAATCCATGGGTGTGGTCTGCCATTACAGCATTGATATTGTTGAATGGCACAACAAGGAAAGCAGTATTGGAAAATTCGGAAATTATGTAGTGGTTACCTATTCTCTCTACAACATAGATTACAGCAGGCATCTGATTAAGAGACTGATGGATATTGTGGGCGGAATTGTGGGCATGCTTATTACTGCCCTGATGACCCCTTTTGTGGCACTTGCCATCAAACTGGATTCCAAGGGTCCTGTATTCTTTTCCCAGACCCGGATCGGCAAGAACGGACGCCGCTTCAAACTCTACAAGTTCCGTTCCATGTATGTAGATGCGGAAGAGCGGAAAAAGGAGCTGATGGCGCAGAATGAGATGAAGGGGCTTATGTTCAAGATGGAGGATGATCCCCGGATTACCAAGGTTGGAAAATTCATCCGCAAGACCAGCATTGACGAGTTTCCCCAGTTTTATAACGTTCTGAAAGGGGATATGAGCCTTGTGGGAACAAGACCGCCCACAGAGGATGAATTTAAGCAATACAGTCTGTATTACAGGAGGCGGCTGTGCATGACGCCGGGACTGACGGGCATGTGGCAGGTAAGCGGACGCAGTGATATAGAAGATTTTGAAGAAGTAGTGAAGCTGGATCTGGAATATATTGACAACTGGTCTATCGGCTTGGATATCAAGATCCTGTTGAAAACCGTGTGGGTGATTTTTGCGGGAAAGGGCTCTAAATAAAGATGAGAATCGCAATGTTTGGGCACAAGAGAATCCCGTCCAGAGAGGGCGGCGTGGAAATCGTGGTGGAGGAGCTCTCCGCCCGAATGGTGCGCAAGGGCCATCAGGTGACCTGCTATAACCGCGGCGGACACCATGTGAGCGGGGCAGAGTATGATACCGGGACAATAAAGGAATATCAGGGAATAAAAATCAAGACAGTGCCCACACTGGATAAAAAGGGGCTGGCGGCGGTGACGGCATCCTTTTTTGCCGCACTCAAGGCGGCTTTCGGCAGATATGACGTAGTGCATATCCATGCGGAAGGCCCGGCGTTTTTTGCCTTTCTGCCAAAGCTTTTTGCAAAACGGGTCGTCTGTACTGTTCACGGTATTGACTGGGAGAGAGAAAAGTGGAAGGCGGGGTTTGCCTCTAAGTTTATCCGGCAGGGAGAGCGGAACGCAGTGCGCTATGCGGATGAGATCATTGTTCTGAGCAGGGGCGTGCAGGACTATTTTTATGAGACTTATCACCGCGAAACCAGATTGATCCCGAACGGCGTCAACAGACCGGTTCTGCGAGAACCGGAGCAGATCAGAGAAAAATTTCTGCTGGAGAAGGATTCCTATATCCTGTTTCTGGGCAGGCTGGTTCCTGAGAAGGGAATCCGCTATCTGATCCGTGCATTCCGGGAGATCAGGACGGATAAAAGGCTTGTGATTGCCGGGGGCTCCGGCGAGTCCGGCGACTTTGAAAAGGAGATAAGGGAACTGGCAGCCGGGGATGAAAGGATTCTGTTTACCGGCTTTGTGCAGGGAAATTTGCTGGATGAATTATACAGCAATGCTTATCTTTATGTACTGCCCTCCGACCTTGAGGGAATGCCCTTGAGCCTGCTGGAGGCTATGAGCTATGGAAACTGCTGTCTGGTCTCCGACATAGCCGAGTGTACGGAGGTTGTGGAGGATAAGGCATTCGTATTTAAGAAAGCGGACGAGGAAGATTTGGCGCGGAAGCTTCAATATGCCTGTCTGCATGAGGAAGAAGTGCAGAAGTACAAACGGCAGGCAGCGGATTTTATCTGCGGCAGGTATAATTGGGATGCAGTAACGGATGCAACACTGAAATTGTACGGAACGGAAGGGTAAAGCAGAGTTACGGTGAGACAAAGAATACAATGGATTGACAATACAAAGATTTTTGCGTGTATTCTGGTGGTGCTGGGACATTTTTTTCAAAGCATGACAACTTCCGGGATCTTGCCTCAGAGCGCGCTTTACACTTGGTTCAACAGGACGATTTATCAGTTCCATGTCCCTCTGTTTTTTATATGCAGCGGTTTTCTGTACCAGAGATATACAAAAGTGACATGTTTCCCGGAATGGGGCGAGAATGCATGGAAAAAACTGCTTGCCCTGGGGATTCCGTATCTGTTCTTTTCCGTGGTTACATGGGGATTGAAAAGTGAATTTAAGGGAGAAGTCAATGTGCCGGTGAGGGATCTGACACAGACGCTTTTGGTGAATCCGATACCGCCTTATTGGTATTTGTATGCGCTGTTGTTCTGTTTTCTTTTGATACCCACCATTCAAGGCAATGGGATGGCGTTGTGGGTATTTGCGGCATCGTTTGCGGCAAAAACGGTGGCCATCCTTGGAACAGTGGAAGTTTACGGAATACAGATTGTCCTTTCCAATGCCATATGGTTCGTGCTGGGAACGCTCCTTGCCTTTGCAAAAATACGGATCACGAAGCAGAAGTGTGCTGTGATCGGAACAGGGGGAGGGCTGCTTTTTCTTGCTTCCAGTGTGATGGTGTATGTCATGGAGATCCAAAACGGATGGGTTTTATTTTTGTCCGGCCTGCTTGCCTGCGGTTCTGTTATCGTGCTGATGTATGCAGGGGAAGCAAAATGGGGAAGCGGTTCTTTTTGGAAAAGGGCAGCCGGCTATACCATGCCGCTGTTTTTGATGCACACTTTGTGTGCGGCGCCGGTCAGACAAGTGCTGTTTAAAATCGGGATTACGAATGCGTGGGTTCATATCCCCGCAGGTCTCATTAGCAGCTTTGCCGGGCCGATACTGATTGCAGTTTTGATGCGGAAAACAAAATATCCGGAGTTTGTCATGTATCCGGGCAAGTTTATGAACAAAAAACGGTAGGGAGAAGAAAAATGTCTGAAAAGAAATTGAACGGCACCGTCATTGTGACGTACCGATGCAATGCGCGCTGCAGTATGTGCAACCGCTATAAAGCTCCGTCAAGACCGGACGAAGAGATCAGCTTGGAAACCATAAAAAAGCTCCCCAAAATGTATTTTACCAACATTACGGGGGGGGAACCTTTTATCCGCACGGATTTGAAGGACATTGTTCGGGAGCTTTACAAGAAGAGCGACCGTATTGTGATTTCCACCAACGGTTTTTTTACGGACCGCATCGTGGAGCTGGCAAAGGAATTTCCGCAGATCGGAATCCGTATCTCCATTGAGGGAATGGAAAAGACCAACAATGAGATCCGGGGGCTTGAGAACGGTTATCAACGCGGCTACGGCACACTTAAGAAATTGCGTGAAATGGGCATGAAGGATGTGGGCTTCGGCATGACCGTGCAGGACAAGAATGCCTCGGATCTGGTTCCGCTCTATGAGCTTTCCAATCAGATGGGAATGGAGTTTGCAACAGCCAGCCTGCACAACAGCTTCTATTTTGTGGAGGCAAAGAATATCATCCATGACCGCGCCATGGTGGCGGAAAACTTTGAAAAACTGGTCAATGAACTGCTTGCAAGCAACAGTCCCAAAAAGTGGTTTCGGGCTTATTTTAACCATGGGCTCATCAACTATATCTACGGACAGCCCCGTCTGCTGCCCTGTGATATGAGTTTTGATACCTTTTTTATCGATCCCTATGGGGATGTTATGCCCTGTAACGGAACAAAGGACAAGGAGGTCATGGGCAATCTGAATACCCAGACATGGGAGGAGCTTTGGAACAGTCCCGAAGCGGAAGCGGTACGTGCAAGGGTCAGATGCTGCGACAGACAGTGTTGGATGATCGGTTCCGTTTCACCTGCTATGCACAAGTATATCTGGAAACCGGCGTGGTGGGTGTTAAGGCACAAGGTCAAATTCTGGACAAAGAAAAAGTACAGCATGTATGAAAATAAGATTGTGCGCGATTACCGGGACGGTAAAGTGACAAAAGAACAGTTAGACAAGTGCAGCACCTGCGATATGAATTGTGTGGTTAATAACGGTCTGAGCGAGGCATCCAAGGAACAGCTGAAGCACAGGACAGGCGAGGAGATCGTGGACGCTGATATTGCCGGACAACAGGGAGATTTGTAAGTGAAGATTTTGATGGTAAATAAGTTTCTTTATCCAAACGGTGGTTCGGAAACCTATATTTTTGAGTTGGGTAAGGAACTGGAGAGACAGGGACATCAGGTAGAATATTTCGGAATGGAGCATGAGGGGCGGATTGTGGGAAACCATGCGGAATGCTATACCGCAGGTATGGATTTTCACACGGGAAAGCTCAAAAAGCTTTTGTACCCGTTTAAAATCATTTATTCGGGGGAAGCGAAACGAAAGATGCTCCGTGTGCTGGAAGATTTTGAACCGGATGTGGTGCATCTCAACAACTTTAATTTCCAGCTTACCCCATCCGTGATCTACGCCGTAAAAAAGTATGAGAAAAAGCATGGCGCAAAGGTGAGGCTTGTCTATACGGCGCATGATTTGCAGTTGGTCTGTCCGGATCACCTTATGGTGTACGGAAGGACGGGAGAAGTATGCGAACGCTGTATTACGGAAGGCAGCCTGTCCTGTTTCCGGGGAAGATGTATTCACGGATCCGCTGTGAAGAGCTTACTGGGTTCCATGGAAAATTGGCTTTACAAAAAGATGAAACCATACCGGAGGATAGATACCATTGTCTGTCCCAGCTTTTTTTTGGAGAGCAAGTTAAAGAAAAATCCACAGCTTTTGGGAAGAACCGTGGTGCTGCGCAATTTTATTCCGGGCCCGGGGATGGAAGGAATATCCGTGGATAAGAAGGATTATGTGGTTTATTTCGGAAGATATTCCGAAGAAAAGGGTGTCAGAACCTTGGTGGAAGCGTGCAGGGATCTGCCGGAAATCCCCTTTGTATTTGCAGGAAGAGGAGAACTGGAGGCGGAGGTGGACAGCGTCCCCAATATTCAGAACAGGGGCTTCCTTGGCGGAAAAGAACTGTATGAGCTGATTGCAGGCGCCAGATTCAGTATCTGTGCATCGGAATGTCCGGAAAATTGCCCTTTTTCCGTGATGGAATCCCTGATGCTGCACACACCGGTGATCGGCGCGGATATCGGAGGAATCCCGGAGCTGATCGAGGACGGAAAAACCGGCATGCTGTTTCAAAGCGGGAACAAGGACGCTCTTGCGGACAGAATCCGTACACTGTGGACGGATGCGGAGGAAAACAAAAGGTTCGTCGATAACTGTAAGCAGGTGTCTTACGACAGTCTTGAAGCGTATTGCGGAAAACTGCTAGCCATTTACAAAGGCGAAAATCAGGCTGATTTTGATTGAGGGAAAGAATAGTCATGTTTCAAAGCGAAAAGAGCAGAAAAATTTTTACCATAGTGTTTGTAAGTGTATTGACACTGATTCCGGTCACCTTATGTTTTAACCGGAGCGTGTGGCTGGACGAGGCTTTCAGCCTTCGGTGGAGTATGTGGCCGTTTCCTGATTTTTTTCAACGGATTAAGCTGGATGTCTGCCCATTGTATCTCATCACACTCAGAATGGTGCTCACGCTGACAAGCAACAGTCTCCTTGCTGCAAAACTCTTTTCGGTCGCCGCTGTTTTCCTGCTTTTTTTGGTAGGTGCTTTTTTTGTAAGAAGAAATTTCGGGTATAGGGCAATGATCTTCTATAATCTGTTTTTGCTCTTTACGCCGATGATGTTGAAAAAAAGCGTGGAAGTGCGTACCTATACATGGTCATATTTATTGGTATCTTTAAGTTGCGTGCAAATGTATTATCTGCTGAAAAAGAATACAGGGAAGAAGAGCTGGATCTTGTTTACGATTTGCAGTCTGGCGGCAGCTTATACGCATTACTTTGCCGTGCTGACGCTGGTGGTCGTGTATGCAGGGCTGTTATTGTTCTTTGCAGTGAACCGCAACTTCAAACAGGTAAGGGCGTGGCTTCTTTGTTCTTTGGCAACGATACTGGGGTATCTTCCGTGGGTTCCCGTGGTTTTGCGCCAGACGAAATCTGAAACAACAAGCTGGATTCCGCCTTCGACTTCCCGGCTGGGAATTTTGAGAGATATGTTTGCGACAGATATTCCCCATGGGGAGAAAAATTTTATCCTTTTGGTGATTTTCTTTCTTGTGTTTGGGTTTGTCCTGTTTTGCAAGCACAGAACGGCGGAGCTGTACTGGTCGTGCGTGTGCATGTCTTTGGTCTGGGCTATACTGATTTTTGGTATTGTCTTTGAAAAAATTGCGCGCCCTGTTTTGGTGGATCGCTATCTTATGATTCCTTTTTGTGCATCTGTTTTGGGCATGAGCTATCTGTGCAAATACATTCCCAAGTATGTTATTGCACTTTTCTGCGCGTTTTTCATTTTTGTTGGGGTCGGAACTTATCAGAATGTCTACAAAGAAGAATACGATACCCTGACGGACAAAACGTTGCAGTTTGCAGAGGAAAATATCCGGGAAGGGGATATGGTTCTCAGCAACGCAGGCAGCTTGAGCAGCGTGATTCCCTACTATTTTCCAAACCTGCCAAAGGAGATACCCGATGTCTATTCGGGGGAGTATGATTCTCTGTGGTATTTTGATGTAGGAAACGCACTTGATTTGGAACAACTGGACAAACTCGGTATCGCGTATCGTTCCTACGGGGAATATGGATTTGATAATGTAAACTTTATTATTTATTATCTGTATCGGGAGCAATGACGATCCAGTCCGCAGGATAATAATCCTTTGTCCAGTGTCTATATTCCGGTGCAGCCACAAGCTTGTCCGGGTTTGTATTCAGGTAGGCTGCCCACCAGGAAAAGGTGCTGTTTGCGGTAATCTGGTGGCGGCATTTGGACATGAGGAAGAACTCCTCCAGATCGGACAACGGGTAGCTGCCGGTGATGAAGGTCTTGTTTTGCAGATAACCATAATGCTCCTTCACATAGGCAACATCCTCGCAGAAGATGTAATAGTGCGGAGACTCCAATCTTTGGTTCATTGTTTCAAATGTCTGGTGATAGTAGTTGTCAGGCAATACCCAGGATGCCTCATAATCGCCCCTGCGGATATGAACGGCGACACTGTCCTGCGCGGTACATTCCGCGATCAATGCTGCACAGGCATCGGAGATATACTCTTTTTTTAACTGAAATTCTTTGCACAACAGATCGCGGTATGCGTCAAAATACCGGTAGTGCTGCCAGTATCCTTCCAGATACAGGCTTTTTTTATGGGAAAAATCATAGTTGCCGTATTGATTACGGGTCTCGGGAAGCTCCTTGACCCATTTGCAGCGGCCGTAACGGTTTGTCGTCAGGATGCGGCGGAAGCGGGCAAACATGCGTGACAGCTTTGCATCCTTTGACGCCGGACAGATGGAGACAGCCGGATAGGACAGCGTGAAGTGGTCCAACACGTAAGGTCTCGGCGAAAAACGGTACGGTGATATATCGAGGGTGAGCGCATCCTCGTATTTTTTTGCCAATGCGAAGCCAATCGCGTAATTGTAAAGCTGGTTTCCCAACCCGCCGGTCGCCTGTGAATAAATCATAACAGATACTCCTTATCTTTTACTGATGTGCTGGTACCATGCCTCCGCCTGTAAGATATACCAGAGCAGAAGTGTGTTGGATTGATCCTTGTTAAATTGCTTCCAGATGCGCCCTAAAACCTTCCGGTCAAAATAGCCGTCCCCGGCAAGGTGGCTGTGGAGAATCAGATCGCCTGCCCAGTCGTGCAGCTCCCCCTTGGACAACCATTGCGGAAGGGGGACTTCAAAGCCGTGCTTGGGGCGATCCAGCATACTTTTAGGGACATATTCGTATAGAAGTTCCTTCAGTATTTTTTTGTTGACGCCCTGACTGCTCTTATAAGAAATCGGCAGGGTCCATGAGAACGCAACCACATCCCTGTCAAGAAGAGGGATCCGGTTTTCCAAGGATACAAACATGCCGGTCCTGTCAACTTTGGTCAATACCGTATCGTTCATAAAGCCCATCTGATCCCGGTAGATCATGGTTGATTTTGCATCCGGCAGATCAAGCGAAAGCGTTTGGCGGTATTGGGTCATATCGGGCAGGAGAAGTGCGTCTGCCATCAGCTGCGCGCCGGCCAGATAGTCGTGCAGATCGGAGAGGCCGGGCACTACATGATGCGCGTCAAAATTGTGTTCGTTGCGGAACAGGGTATGGAGCTGCTTTCCATCCCGCAGCATAGCATACTCTGCGGCATTATACAGCTTGTTGATGTATTTCAGAGGTGTGTGCTGCAGGCATTTTCCGCCGGCAAAGCGCAGACCGTAAGGAATTTTACGCAGCTTTCCCCACAACCCTTCCAAACGGGCGTAAAGATCGTAGCCGCAAAAAAGTTCGTCTCCACCGTCCCCACTCAAAGTGACCGTCACCTTGGTGCGCGCCAGCTTGCTTACAAGATATGCAGGCAGACATGCCGGATCGGCAAGTGGTTCGGAAAACATTTCGGGGAGCAGGGGAATGACATCCTTTAAGTCCTTATCCGTAATGTAAAGCTCCGTGTGGTCTGTTCCCAGATGCCGGGAAATATCCTTGGCGTATTCGGCTTCATTGTATTTGGGATCGTCAAAGCCGATGGTGAAGGTTTTGACCGGGGCAGAGCTGAGACTCTGCATGAGCGATACCACCAACGGACTGTCAATGCCGCCGGACAGAAAAGCACCGATGGGAACATCGGAAATCATCTGCCCCTTAATGGCATCGGTCAGAAGCAGCTTTAATTGTTCGCGCGCCTCCTGTTCGTTGCCCGCAAAGGGGTGCGTCATGCCGTTGACTGCTGTCTCGGCCAGTGACCAATACTCCGTGAAGGAGGGCCGGGTATAGGGAGCAGCGATGGTAAGGATCTGTCCGGGGAGCAGTTTGTAGATATGCTCGTAGACAGACAGCGGCTGTGGAATGGATTTGTACCGCACAAACGCGCCGAGAGCCTCCCTGCTTATGGGGTTATCAAAACCTTCCATGGCGGTGAGACAGTGTAAGTCGGAGGCAAAGGCAAAATGTCCGTTTACCATGCCGTAATAGAGGGGCTTTTCCCCCATCCTGTCCCGCATCAGATGCAGCGTTCTTTCCTTGCAGTCAAACAATGCGATGGCAAACATGCCCTTCATGTCCCTGACTGCGTCAAGACCGTAAGCTTCAAAGGCTTCCAGAATCACTTCCGTGTCGGAAGTCCCGCGAAATTGTTTTACATAACCGTCGGAGATCAGGCGTCGGCGCAGGGTATCGAAGTTGTAGATTTCGCCGTTGTAGCTGATCACAAACCGTCCGCTCGCGGATCGCATGGGTTGGGCACCGTTCCCGGACAAATCCAGAATGGACAGTCTGCGGTGTCCGAGCGTAATGCCGAGATTTTCATCCGTAAAGTATCCGTCCGCATCAGGGCCGCGATAGATCATGCGGTCGCACATTTTCCGAATCTGTTTTAAATTGTCAGTTGCGTGTCCGCAAAATCCGGCAATTCCGCACATAGGGAAC
>ERZ1026854.1878-NODE-1878-length-12630-cov-3.966998_pt1 | contig 12630 bp, 9 predicted proteins | sample MGYA00380157_ERZ1026854 | MGnify/ENA primary metagenome ERZ1026854 (study PRJEB33269, sample SAMEA4719793) | human gut metagenome | biome: human-associated habitat; feature: organic feature; material: feces | place: Cameroon | collected 2013-10 ...
GAGCAGGGGCGAGAGCGGCGGATTGCTATCGTCGTCATCCCAGCACCAGCCCTCTCCCATCGGTTTGTCGTCCTTCATCGACTTGTCGGCCAGCAGGTCGCCCGTGATACGACGGATGCCTTTTTCACGCAGCGCACGGACGAAGGCGCGCATATTGGCGTCGCCAAAGAGGGGGTCCATGCCACCGACACAATAGAGCGAACCGTGGAGCACACCCGTGGAGTCGATGTCGCCACGGCAATAGAGGCGCGTGGAAAACTGATAGTCCACGCCGAGGCGGTCGAGGGCCGTGATGGCGGTGACACACTTTTGGACAGAGGCCGGGCGCATCCGCTGGGCCTCGTTGAAGCGATAGACACACTGGTCGGCACTAAGGTCCCAGACCATCACTGCCATTTGGGTGCTTTGAAGCAGTGGATCCTCAACGATGGCGGCCATGCGGTCGGCAAAACTATCGGTCCAAAGGCGGTCGAAATCGGCGCCATCGGCTACGACGGGACGGTCCGCCAAAGGAACCGTATCGGTGTCGGCCACTTCGGCGACGGGGGCTGCCACCAGCCCGGCGTCCTCGGCCAGGAGACGAGCCACGCGGGCACTATCAACATAGACGAGATTGACCTGCGCCTGCATGGGCAGAGCCAGCAGGGCGGCCAAAAGGAAGAAAAGTTTTCTACGAATACTTGTCATTGTTCTTTTGTAGGTTTTTAAGATTAAGATTCTGTTTCTTTTTCTTGGCAAGTGTTCTTGGCAAGAGAGACACGCTTGCCGACTGCCTCGACAAACGAGGCTTCGTTCTCCGGGGTGAAGATACTGATGTTGTGGTCGCCATGCTCCACCATCACATAGCTGCCCGTGAGCAGGTGGCGGGGCATACGGCGAAGTGCCGTGATAGTCTGCAATGGGATGGCCTGTCCCCGTTGGCACCCTATCCTGCCACTCTGCGTGGTCAGTTGGTCGTCGTCGAGGACATAGTCGGTATGGATGCCACGGTCGATGCCCCGCACGGCCACGGCTACAAGCAGCGCGCCAAGCACAGCCATGGGCCACGTGCCGAACCAAAAGCAATAGAGCGAGGCAAGGGCGAGGAGCAGGATGCCGCACAGTTCGCCCAGCGTGAGTCGATGATGAAATACTCTTGTCATAGTTCGACTGCAAAGGTACGAAAAAAATGGGGAGCCACTCCCATTTCGATCCAAGAAAAATAGATCTACACCTTGCCTTGGGCGATAAATTCTCAAAAAACATGCAACTTCCTGCCGTCACAAAGGAACTAAGCACAAAAATCGGGAGAAACATTCGCCCATCTGCCAATAAATGAGTAATTTTGCGGGCGAAACGTTATTCCGCTCCCCATACGGAGCACAACTGTTTGCTTAGAAATGATTCATAAATACGATTTCCTGATCATCGGCGCTGGTATCGCCGGAATGAGCTATGCCTTGAAGATAGCCAAGGCGCACAAGGGAAGGGTTTGCATGATTTGCAAGACGACGCTCGACGAGGCCAACACCTCGTTCGCGCAGGGCGGTGTGGCTTCGGTGACGAACCTCGCCGTCGATGACTTTGACAAGCACATCAAGGACACCATGATAGCAGGTGACTACATCTCCGACCGCAAAGCCGTGGAGCAGGTGGTGCGCAACGCGCCGGCACAGATCCAGGAGCTGGTCGAATGGGGCACCCAGTTTGACCGCAAGGAGGACGGCAGTTTTGACCTCCACCGCGAGGGCGGCCACAGCGAGTTTCGCATCCTGCACCATGCCGACGACACAGGCGCCGAGATCCAGCGCGCCCTGATGGAGGCCTGCCGTAACCATCCGCGCATCGAGATCAAGGAGAACCACTTCGCTGTGGAGATCATCACGCAGCACCACCTCGGCGTTGAGGTGACGCGGCGCACGCCCGACATCGAATGCTACGGAGCCTACGTGCTCAATCCGGAGACCCAGAAGGAGGACACCTATCTGAGCCGCGTGACGCTGATGTGTACAGGCGGTTGCGGAGCGGTGTATCAGACGACGACCAATCCCATCATCGCCACGGGCGACGGCGAGGCCATGGTCTATCGCGCCAAGGGCACGGTGAAGGACATGGAGTTCGTACAGTTTCACCCCACGTCGCTCTACCATCCGGGTGAGACCCATCCGGCCTACCTCATCACCGAGGCTATGCGCGGCTACGGCGGTATTCTGAAATTGCCCACAGGTGAGACCTTCATGGAGAAATATGACGAGCGCCTCTCCCTAGCCCCGCGCGACATCGTGGCGCGGGCCATCGACAAGGAGATGAAGACGCACGGCCTGGACCATGTCTGCCTCGACGTGACCCACAAGGACCCGGAGGAGACGCGCCAGCACTTCCCCAACATCTACCAGAAATGTCTCAGCATCGGCATTGACATCACGAAGGAGATGATCCCCGTGCGCCCGGCGGCCCACTATATGTGTGGCGGCATCAAGGTGGATCTCAACGGCGAGAGTTCCATCCATCGTCTCTATGCCCTGGGCGAGTGTTCCTGCACGGGACTGCACGGTGGCAACCGACTGGCCAGCAACTCGCTGATAGAGGCCGTGGTCTATGCGGACGCAGCAGCCAAGCACAGCCTGCAGGTGGTGGACGGCTACGATTGGAATGACCGTGTGCCGGAGTGGAACGACGAGGGCACGATGACCAACGAGGAAAAAGTGCTCATCACACAGAGCATCAAGGAGGTGGGACAGGTGATGTCCAACTATGTCGGCATTGTCCGCTCCGACCTGCGACTGAAGCGCGCATGGGACCGCCTCGACTTGCTCTATGAGGAGACGGAAGCACTCTTCAAACGCGTGAAGGCGACGAAGGACATCTGCGAGCTACGCAACATGATCAACGTCGGCTACCTCATCACACGACAGGCCATCGAGCGAAAGGAAAGTCGCGGACTCCACTTCACCATCGACTACCCGAAGCACGCCTACGACCTCGAGAAGTAGGACTTCGGGGCCAGAGACTCAAGGGACCTAACGGCTTTGAGAGAGAAACAACACGATTTTGAGAAATACAATAAAATAGCAAATCCTAATATCTATCCCCCCGCCCCCATCGGCAAGTGCGGATGTGGGGCGGGGAAACAACCAACCAAAGTATGAGAAAGAACCAAATTTTAGCGGCGGCTCTTCTCTGCCTCACGATGCAGGGCCATGCGCAGACGCCGACTAAGGGTGGCGGCATCTCCAGCGAGATGCTCACACAGATCGAGCGCAATGGCGTTCAGAGTAGTGATCGCGTGATCAGCAATGCGCTGGCAACCAACAAGATCGACGACTTGGCCTTGAACTTCAAGGAGCAGGGCCGTCTGGACACCTACTTCAGCGTGGAGACCCCCGCACAGAGCATCCACAACCAGAAGAGTTCGGGACGTTGCTGGCTGTTCTCGGGCCTCAACGTGCTGCGTGCCAACTTCGCCCGTCTGCACAAGGACAGTATCCGCGTGGAGTACAGTCAGGTCTATCTCTCCTTCTACGACCAGCTGGAGAAGGCCAACCTGATGCTGCAGGGCGTGATCGACTGCGCCGATAAACCCATTGACGACCAGCGCGTGCAGTTCTTCTTCAAAAATCCGCTCAACGACGGCGGTACGTTCTGTGGTGCTGCCGACCTGGCTGAAAAGTATGGTGTCGTGCCGATGGAGGCCATGCCGGAGCCCTACTCCGCAGAGAACACCTCGCGTATGGCGGAGCTGATCTCCTCGAAGTTGCGCGAGTTTGGTTTGGAACTGCGCAAGATGGTGGCTGCCAAGAAGTCGAAGCGCGACATTCAGGCCCGCAAGACTGAGATGCTCGGCACGGTCTATCACATGCTGACCGTCTCGCTGGGCAACCCGGTGAAGGAGTTTACCTACGCCTTCAAGGACAAGAACGGCAAGACCGTGGGCAAGCCCCGCAAGTACACCCCGAAGGAGTTCTACGACGAGACCGTGGGCCATCCGCTCAACGGCACCTTCGTGATGGTAATGAACGACCCGCGCCGTCCCTACTGGAAGACCTACGAGGTGGAGTACGACCGCCACACCTACGACGGCCACAACTGGAAGTATCTCAACCTGCCCGTGGAGGAAATTGCCAAACTTGCCATCGCCTCACTCAAGGACAGCACGAAGATGTACTCCAGCTACGACGTAGGCAAGCAGCTTGACCGCAAGCGCGGCTACCTCGCCATGGACAACTACGACTACGGATCGCTCTACGGAACGACCTTCCCCATGGACAAGGCCGACCGTATCAGCACCTTCGACAGCGGTTCTACCCACGCCATGACGCTCGTGGCCGTCGATCTCGACGAGAACGGCCAGCCGAAGAAATGGAAGGTGGAGAACAGCTGGGGCGCCAGCTACGGTCAGAACGGCTGCCTGATCATGACCAACGAGTGGTTTGAGAACTTCATGTTCCGCCTGGTGGTCAACAAGAAGTACTGCTCCGAGGAGATCATCAAGGCCGAGCAGCAGAAGCCGATCATGGTGATGCCGGAGGATCCGCTCTTCCAGGCTGACAGATAAATTCTTTGGCCTGAGAGCCAGGGACCGAAAAAGGGGATGGGAAGCACTTGCTTTCCATCCCCCTTTTCTATATCATAGCCTCCTGCGGCTTTTCTATATTAGGCCTCGCTGCCTTCGATACTGTCGCCGTCGTTGGTTTTGGACGCTGTGCTCGCTGCAACCTTCTGCTCCTCGGAAGGATTGGTTATGGCCTGCATGATGAGCGCTTCCAGCTCCTCGCAGAGTTCGGGATTGTCCTGGAGCAGTCGCTTCGTGGCATCGCGGCCCTGCGCCAGGCGCGTGTCCTTGTAACTAAACCAGCTACCGCTCTTCTTGATGATATTGTAGGTCACACCCAAGTCGATAATCTCACCAGCCTTGGAAATGCCCTCACCGAACATGATGTCGAACTCCGTCTTGCGGAATGGCGGCGCCACCTTGTTCTTGACCACTTTGACGCGGACCTGGTTGCCGATGACCTGGTCGCCATTCTTGATGGAGGAGATCCTGCGGATATCCAGTCGGACGGAGGAGTAGAACTTCAGGGCGTTGCCACCCGTGGTGGTCTCGGGACTGCCGAACATCACGCCGATTTTCTCGCGCAGCTGGTTGATGAAGATGCAGCAGGTGTTGGTCTTTGAGATCGTACCCGTCAGTTTGCGCAGTGCCTGGCTCATCAGGCGCGCCTGGAGTCCTACACTGCTATCGCCCATGTCGCCCTCGATCTCCTTCTTCGGAGTCAGTGCCGCCACGCTGTCCACCACCAGGATGTCGATGGCGGAGGAGCGGATGAGCTGGTCGGCGATCTCCAGGGCCTGCTCTCCCGTGTCGGGCTGCGAGATCCAGAGGTTATCAACATCTACACCCAACTTCTGGGCATAGAAGCGGTCGAAGGCGTGCTCCGCATCGATAAAGGCGGCCACACCGCCCATCTTCTGTGCCTCGGCAATGGCGTGGATGGCGAGCGTCGTCTTACCAGAAGACTCTGGTCCGTAGATCTCGATGATGCGGCCACGGGGATAGCCGCCCACGCCCAGGGCAGCATTGAGGCCAATGCTGCCCGTGGGGATCACATCGACGGGCTCCACATGCTCATCGCCCATGCGCATGATGGAACCCTTGCCGAAATCTTTCTCTATCTTGGCCATCGCTGCCTGAAGGGCCTTCATCTTGTCGGCCTTCGGGTCCTGCGCGGCATCTTCTTTCTTTGCCATATCTTTTTCTATGTGTTATCTTGCTAAACCTCCCTCCTCCCCTGCCTGGCCGGAAGCCACGGAGGGTCTTCGGCGAAGCAGGGGGAGAGAAAAGGGATGATTACAACTCCAAGTCCTTGTCAAACTCCTCGTGCCAGGGCAGTCCCTGCGTGTTGAGCAGCTCCATGAAGGGATCCGGATCGAACTCCTCCACGTTGTGCACGCCAGGCTTCTTCCAGACGCCCTCCAAGAAGAGTTTCGCACCGATCATGGCCGGGACGCCCGTCGTGTAGCTCACGCCCTGCATACCCGTCTCCTTGTAGGCCTCCTGATGCTTGCAGTTGTTATAGACGTAGTAGGTGTGCTCCTTGCCGTCCTTGATGCCACGGATACGGCATCCGATGGAAGTCTCGCCCTCGTAGTTCTCGCCGAGGTCCTGCGGATTGGGGAGGACGGCCTTGAGGAACTGCAGCGGCACGATGTTGACCTTCACCTTCTTCGTCGGATCGTCGGCGAGCGGTGCCTCGTAGGTGACCTCGTCGATGCGTCCCATACCAAGGTTCATGATACAGTCGAGATAGGTGAGATACTGCTGTCCGAAGGTCATCCAGAAGCGACCGCGCTTGATGGTCGGGAAATTGAGCACGAGGCTCTCCAGCTCCTCGTGGTGCATGAGGTAGCTCTCGCGCGGTCCCACGTTGGGATAGTTGAGCGTCTTGTGGACGGCCAGCGGGTCTGTCTCAAGCCATTTGCCATTCTCGTAGTAGAGACCCTTCTGCGTGATCTCGCGAATGTTGATCTCCGGATTGAAGTTGGTGGCGAAGGCCTTGTGATGGTCTCCAGCGTTGCAATCGACGATGTCAAGGTAGTGGATCTCATCGAAGTAGTGCTTGGCGGCATAGGCCGTGAAGATGCTGCAGACACCCGGGTCGAAACCACAACCGAGGATGGCTGTGAGGCCCGCCTGCTCGAAGCGCTCACGGTAGGCCCACTGCCAACTGTACTCGAAGTGGGCCTCGTCCTTGGGCTCATAGTTGGCGGTGTCGAGGTAGTTGCAGCCGCAGGCCAGACAGGCCTCCATGATGGTGAGGTCCTGATACGGCAGGGCAAGGTTGATGACCAATTCGGGCTTGTAGCTCGACATAAGGGTCTTCAACTGCTCCACGTCGTCGGCATCGACCTCGGCCGTCTGGATATCCATCTTGTAGCCTTTGTCGTGGATGGCCTTCACGAGTCGGTCGCATTTCTCCACATGGTGGCTTGCAATCATCATCTCGGTGAAGACGTCCGTGTTCTGCGCAATCTTGAAGGCGGCGACGGTAGCCACGCCACCCGCGCCGATCATTAATACTCTGCTCATTCTATGTTTCGTTTTATCTTGTTATTTCATCTTTTGGTCTATCTCTGCCTGGGTGATGCCGAGGGCGTCCATGAGAGAGAATCCGAGCATCTCCTCGCGGCAGCCGGCAGTCTGCGTGGGCTGCATGGTGAAGAGCGTGACGTGCTTCTTCTCGTCATCGACATCGCGAAGGGCATGGCGCAGCTCCTGCCAGAGCGAGGAGTCGCTGCCATCGGGGACTATCATCAGGCGCGTCACTTCCTCTTCCGAAAGCAAGAGGCGGACCAAGTCGGCCAGCACGGGACCTTTCGCCTGTCCCTCCTCGCCCGTGGCGATGCAGTTGATGATAAACTCGCCCAACTGTTCTGAGCGGAAGGCCTTGCCGTCGAGTTCGGACTCATAGTCGGCGGGGGAGAAATGGAGGAGCTTCGGGGTCTTGCGGTCGTGGAGCAACACGACCTGGGTCTCGTGGTCGCCCGGGCGAAGGCGTCCATCGAGGGCGACGTCCACCAGCCATTGACTGAGGTCGGCCTGGGGGATACGACGTCCCAACATGCGTTCAAAGTTGACTATCAGGTCGAAGGCGACGTGATCGACGAAATCAGCATCGACGATGATGATATTCTTGCTCCAATTGACGGGATTGATTCCTTGCTTTTTCATTGGCACAAAGATACGGTTTTTAGCTTAGTGGGCCAAACTTTTCCTTGTTTTTCTTTTGGTTCATCCGATAAATGGAGCGACTGGGGTGTTTTGATCATTGCTTGTTATTGTCCCAACTCCTCTTTCTCATTCTCAGCCTCGACGAGCGGGATTTTGTCCTCGGCGGGCTTTACCTCGGTAGTCTCGGACTTTACCTCAACAGGCTTAGTCTCTACCTTGGTGGGGCGGGCTTTACCTCGGCGGGGTTGTCCTCGGCCTTGGCGGGCTTGGTCTTGACTTCTCCCAGTTTCAGACAGCGCTCCACATCGGAGAGCAGGCGGCAGTAGGGTTCCGACTGCATGAAACCCATGTTGCGGCGGAGCGTCGGCACAATATCGACCGTGCTATGGTCGTAGCAGGACAACTCGTTGAGGCGCTGCGTGTTGTGGACCGCCAGACGGTTGATCTCATTCTCACGGGATCGGATAAGCTGGTCGCAGACCTTCTGCATCATCGGCACGACGACACCGTCGAAGAGATGATGGCCCTGGATGTAGAGATAGGTGGTCTCGGGCGTGACACCCAGTCGGCGCAGGTCGCGCGACAATTCACCGAGCTTCTCCTTCGTCCCCGGATTGCCCTTGCGCAGGGCAGCGAGCTTGCGGTTGACCTTGCGCTGCAGGTTGTCAAGCAGAACGGAGGCCTTGCCCGTAGAAAAGGCGCCGAGAGCCACGACATTGTTGAAGTCGGCGATGGTGAAGAGGTTGTTCTTCCTCCTCCGATAGAAGAAGATGTTCCACAGAAAGAGGGGGTAGATGATCTGACTGTAGCGACGCAGGAAGGCGTCGAAGTCGAAGGTCTTGCGGTCGTTGAGGGTCACAGAGACACACATATCGTGGAGGCTCGGTCCGTAGCACTGGTAGTTTTCTATCGCATAGACGTAGGTGTGGAGGACGTAGGGATTGTCGCAGACCTGTTTCGAGTCCTCCGTCCGCCCCTGGAGGAGGTAGTCATAGTCGGCATCGACGCAGGCCAGCATGTCCTTGCCCGTGCCGTGGAGCAGCAGGCTCGTCAGCACCGACTTCTTGCCGCGCGAGAGTTTTTTGCGCGTGGGTAGCATCACCTCGAAGTAGCGATGCTCGTTCTCGTAGCGGGCAAGCACCATGCGCCAGAAGAAGACATCGTCGTAGGCCTCAACATAGGCCACGATTCTGCGCCTCGCCTTGCGCCCGTTGAGGCGGTTGGAGGCAGTGACGTAGTCGGAGGTGATATTGTCTTTCAGCCGTTTTGCCATATCGCAGCCTTCCCTATTATTCGTCCTCCGTTATCTCCGACACCTCCGTCACGTTGTCGAGCCAGCCGTTCATGATGACAGCGGGACTATGGGTGGTGAGAATGATCTGTACGTTGGGGTTGAGTTCGAGTATCAGGTCGATGAGCCGCTTCTGCCATTCGACGTGAAGGCTCACCTCGGGCTCGTCCATGAAGAGCACGTAGTTTTGTCCGTCCTCGATGAGCACGGTAAGCAGGATGACCAGCATTTGCTTCTCGCCGCTGGAGAGTTGGTAAGGCATGAGCGTCTCGCCGATCTGTTCGAAGCGGATTTCGTTCTCCGTGCGCACGATCTTCTTGCCTGTCTCGGAGAAGAGGTCGTCGATGAGATCCTGGAACTTCCGCTTCGGTTGGCTGATGCGCTGGGCCTCCTCGGCAGCCTCGGGTGTGGCCTTCTGCAGGGCCTGGATCATGCGGTTGCCGATATTGACCTGGTAGTCGAGATACTTCCGCTGCAGTTTGTAGATCTGCCAGTCGAGTTCGGTGACGAGGGAGGCGTCGATCTTGTCCGTTATCTCCGTACTCATCAGCGGGCGGTCGAAAGACCGGATGATGTCGAAACGTACCCAGCGTGCTTCCTCAGGCGCCACACGCAGGCGGACCCCCTTGACGGGATGGCTCGGCAACTCGCCGCCACGGGCCAGGCTCCGCACCACCTTGTTGAGGATGGTACTCTTTCCCACACCGTTGATGCCGCTCAGGATGTTGACCTGTCGGTGCAACTCCCAGCAGACGTGCTTCTTGCCGCTCCAGAGCGAGTCGATCTCTATCTCCTTGATGTATTCAGCATATTTCTGCATAACGTTCAGGTATAATTGTTTGTTGGGAAGCGCGTGCCATGAGGGCTGGCTTCTCTTGCAAAGTTAGTCATTTTTCTTCATACCAACACGCTACGGACGGTCTTTTTTCTTCAAAAACACGTTTAAACGTTTACTATGCTATTTTTCCTCATCTTTTATCGTCTCTCTTACTTACTTTTTTCTTTAGCATCATTTGCGCAATCAGTCCTTTTTTGCTACTTTTGCAACGTCAATTTCAACCATCACCAACCAACGACACCACCAAATAGATGAAACGTATCTTCCTCCTCGCCCTGCTCGCCACCGCGCTATGGGCTCTCTCCACGTCGGTCCTGGCGCAGAGCCAAGACGGTCTGAGACAATATGTGGAGCCGCGCATCGGCACGGCCCACTGTCGCTACTTCCACTTCGCGCCCGGCGCGCTGCCCTTCGGCATGGCCAAACCCGGACCCTCCACCAACGGCCACTACGGCAACGTGGACGGCTGGCAGGCCACGGGCTACGACTATCGCGACCGATCGATCGAGAGTTTTCCTTGCACCCATGAGTTCCAGGTGGGCGGCATCAGCGTCATGGCCACCACGGGGCGCCTCATCACCGTACCCGGAGACACCACGGAGGCGGGCATACAAAAGGGCTACCGCTCCCACTTCAGCCACGACGACGAGGTAGCGACGGCGGGCTACTACAGCGTCCTGCTGCAGGACTATGGCATCCGCGCCGAGATGACAGCCACGCAACGCGTCGCCTTGCAGCGCTACACATTCCCCAAATCGCAGGAGAGCCACCTCATCTTTGACATCGGCCACCGTATGGGAGAGAGCGGAGCAATCAAGGACGCAGAGGTGCGCATCCTCGACGATGGCACCATCGAGGGCTTCGTCGTCACCTATCCCGAATACGTCAAGGCTTACCAGCCTGGGGCGACCGTACCTATCTATTTCTCGGCCTCGACCAGCAAGCGACCGAAGCGCTGGGGCACCTTCCACGACGCCACCATCCATCGGCAGGTGAGAGAGGCGCGCGGCGAGGGCGCGGGAGCCTATCTTTCCTTCGCTACGAAGGAGGGCGAGCAGGTGACGGTGAAGGTGGGCATCTCCTACACCTCCGTGGAGAACGCACGGCAGAACCGACTGGCCGAGGCGCGGACGCTGACCTTCGACGAGGCCAGGGAAGAGTCGGCGCGCCAATGGGAAGAGATGCTGGGGCGCATCCGCGTCGAGACAGACCGCAGGGAGGACAAAGTGAAGTTCTACACGGGCCTCTACCATGCGCTGCTGGGGCGCGGCGTCTGCAGCGACGTCTCGGGCGACTATCCGAAGCACGACGGCACGGTGGGCCACCTGCCGACGAAGGAGGGGCGTCCGGCCTTCAACCTCTACAATACCGACGCCATGTGGGGCGCACAGTGGGGACTGACGCAGCTCTGGGTGATGGCCTATCCCGACCACATGAGCGACTATATCAGCAGCCACCTGCAGGTCTACAAGGACTGTGGCTGGCTGGCCGACGGACTGGCCTGCAGCCGCTTCGTCTCGGGCGTGGGCACTAATCAGCTGAGCAACATGATCGTGGCGGCCTATATGGCGGGCATACGCGACTTCGACCTGCCGCTGGCCTACGAGGCCTGCCTGAAGAACGAACTGGGATGGGAGGAACGCCCGCGGGGAGCTGGCAAGGCCGACACCAAGGACTTCCTGCGCCTGGGCTACGTGCCCCACGTTCATGCTGCGGACGGAGGGCTCTACAACTTCTCGGCGTCCCACACGATGGAGTATAGCTACAGTGCCTACGCCGTGGCGCAACTGGCCCGGGCCTTGGGCAAAGAGGCCGACTACGATCGGCTGATGGGCCTGTCGCACGGCTGGGAGAACCTCTACGACTCGACGTGCAACTTCGTGCGGCCGCGCTACGACGACGGCACCTTCGTCGAAAACTTCGACCCGCTGGAGGTGTGGCGCGGATTCCAGGAGGGCAACGCGTGGCAATACACTTTCTACGTGCCCCACGACCCGCAGGCGATGATCGCCAAGGTGGGGACCGAGGTCTTCAACGCGCGCCTCGACAGCATCTTCACACTCTCGCAGCGGCGCATCTTCAGCGGAGGCACGGAGGTAGAGGCGTTTGCCGGACTGCGCACGCTCTACAACCAGGGCAACGAGCCTTCGCTCCACATCTCTTGGCTCTTCAATGAGTCGGGACGCCCGTCGAGGACGCAACACTGGGTGCGCGCCATCCTCAACGAGTTCTATGGTACGGACGGCATCCACGGCTACGGCTACGGACAGGACGAGGATCAGGGAATGCTGGGGGCCTGGTATGCCGTCTCCTCCATCGGCCTCTTCGACGTGAAGGGACTCGACGACCTCCAGCCCTCACTGGGCCTGGGCAGCACGATCTTCGACCGCGTGACCATCCAGTTGCACCCGCGCTACTACCCCGGAGGCCAGTTTGTCATCCAGGCCGTGGACAACAGCCGCCATAACGAGTACGTGCAGCGCTTCTCCCTCGACGGCACGCGACTGACCACTCCGCGCATCCCCTTCCAACGCTTCGCCCAGGGCGGCACGCTCACCGTGCACATGGGCTCCACGCCCGTGGACAACTACGAATAGCCATTGGACAGCACGCAGAGGAAACAAACAATCCAGCGCGACCTTTAGTTATCACTAAGTGTGGTCATCAGCAACCTTCGGCAAGGTAGCGGAACACGCCACGAGACTGCAAGACAACGACGTCACCGCTCGCCACCCTGGAGCACCCACCAGACAACCAGCAAAAACGCGGTTCTCGGGGGGGGGGTAAAGCTCA
>ERZ1026854.1879-NODE-1879-length-12627-cov-4.212138_pt1 | contig 12627 bp, 8 predicted proteins | sample MGYA00380157_ERZ1026854 | MGnify/ENA primary metagenome ERZ1026854 (study PRJEB33269, sample SAMEA4719793) | human gut metagenome | biome: human-associated habitat; feature: organic feature; material: feces | place: Cameroon | collected 2013-10 ...
TCTTACGATATCATCAGGATTAACAACATTGCCTCTTGACTTACTCATCTTCTCGCCGTTCTCACCAAGAATCATACCGTGGGATGTTCTCTTCTGATATGGCTCTGGGCAAGGTACAACCTTCTGGTCGTAAAGGAATCTGTGCCAGAATCTTGAATAGAGTAAGTGTAATGTTGTATGCTCCATTCCTCCGTTATACCAGTCTACTGGAAGCCAGTACTTAAGTGCTTCCTGACTTGCGAGTGTCTCTGTGTTATGTGGATCTGTATATCTTAAGAAATACCATGATGATCCAGCCCACTGAGGCATTGTATCAGTCTCTCTCTTAGCTGGTCCGCCACAGCATGGGCATGTTGTATTAACCCAGTCTGTCATAGCTGCAAGAGGTGATTCTCCATTATCTGTAGGCATATAGCTTTCTACCTCTGGAAGAAGTAATGGAAGTTCGCTCTCATCAACTGGAACATAGCCACATTTGTCACAATGAACAATTGGAATAGGCTCACCCCAGTATCTCTGACGAGAGAATACCCAGTCACGGAGCTTATAATTAACCTTTGCATTACCAATTCCCTTTTCTGTAAGGAATTCAATCATCTTTTCCTTAGCTTCTTTAACCTCAAGTCCGTTAAGGAAATCAGAATTGATAAGAACACCTGTTGCTACATCTGTAAATGCAGCTTCATTAACATCAACTTCCTCACCGTTCTTAGCTACAACCTGAATAATAGGCAGATTAAACTTCTTGGCAAACTCCCAGTCTCTTTCATCGTGAGCAGGAACAGCCATGATAGCACCTGTACCATAGCTCATAAGTACATAATCTGATACCCAGATTGGCACTTCCTTGCCATTAACCGGATTAACTGCCTTAAGTCCGTCAATCTCTACACCTGTCTTATCCTTTGCAAGCTCTGCTCTCTCGAAATCTGACTTTCTTGAAGCCTGCTCTCTATAGCTTTCTATCTCATCCCAGTTCTTAATTTCATCCTTATACTTATCAAGATATGGATGCTCTGGTGATACAACCATGTAAGTAACACCGAAAAGTGTATCACATCTTGTTGTATATATTCTTAACTTATCTTCCTTACCAGCAATTGCAAAATCAACCTCAGCACCTGTAGAACGTCCAATCCAGTTCTTCTGCTGAGTCTTAACTCTCTCAATATAATCTACATGGTCAAGTCCTTCTATAAGCTTATCTGCATAATCAGTAATCTTAAGCATCCACTCACTCTTGACCTTACGGACAACAGGTGAACCACATCTTTCACATACACCATTAACTACTTCCTCATTAGCAAGACCTACCTTACATGAAGTACACCAGTTAATAGGCATCTCCTGCTTATACGCAAGCCCTGCCTTAAAAAGCTTAAGAAAAATCCACTGTGTCCACTTATAATAATCAGGGTCTGTAGTATTAATCTCTCTGTCCCAGTCAAATGAATAACCAATTGACTGAAGCTGGTCTTTAAAATGATCTATATTATTCTTAGTAACTATCTTAGGGTGAATCTTGTTCTTAATAGCATAGTTCTCTGTTGGAAGACCAAATGCATCCCAACCCATTGGGTATAAAACATTATATCCCTGCATTCTTCTCTTTCTTGCTACAATATCAAGCGCTGTATATGGTCTTGGATGACCTACATGAAGTCCCTGTCCTGATGGATATGGGAACTCTACAAGTGCATAATACTTTGGTTTTGAATAATCATTAGTTGCAGCAAAGGCTTTTTCATCCTGCCATATCTGCTGCCACTTCTTTTCAACTGTTTTGTGGTTATATACTGCCGACATAACACATTCCTCCTTAAAAACGCATAAAAACATTCTACACACATCACTTTAATTTGTCAATTAAATAGCCATCTTTACATTATCACTTTAAAGTGTTAAAATACCACTATTCGCATGAATATTAATATTTCTTACATGGAGGTTATAACATATGAAGACAAAGGTTGGATTCATAGGTTTCGGACTCATTGCAGGAGCCTTAGCCCATGCCCTTAAAGAAAGCGGCAGGGATTATCATATAACTGCCACAAGCAGACATCTAGAACCGGTTAACGCCGCGGTTGCTGATGGTATTGTTGATGTTGCCGCACCTGCGGTAGATGAAACATTTGCACAGTGTGACATAATCCTGTTATGCACACCTGTAATTACTATCACAGAATATCTAACAAAATTAAAAGCCATCGCCAATCCGGACTGCATAATTACTGACGTTGGAAGCGTCAAGACTATCATACATGAAGCAGCAGATTCATTAGGACTTAATGACCGCTTTATTGGTGGACATCCAATGGCTGGCTCCGAAAAAACAGGTTATGAAAATTCAAGTTCATCAATTATAAAAGGTGCAAGATACATAATCACACCAACCAAAGAAACCAGACCTGAAAAAATCGAATTCATGAAACAGTTTGCATCAGATGTTGGCATGTACCCTATCGTCATGGATTACCATGTGCATGACAAATCTGTTGCCGCCATAAGCCATGTTCCTCATCTTTTATCAACTGCACTCGTTCATGTAGTATCAGATAATGATGATGAAGAAAAGCATATGCAGTTACTTGCCGCAGGTTGCTTTCGTGACATGTCAAGAGTTGCGGCTTCTTCTCCTGAAATGTGGGAACAGATATGTTTGACTAACAGCTCTGCAATCAGCAACATTCTTGAACAGTATATTGAAATGCTTGAAACAATCAAAGATAACATTGACAAAAAGACACCAGGCTATGTCGCAAGTCTTTTCGAGATGTCAAGAGAATACAGGAATTCCTTGGAAAGCAGACACCCAGAGCACTAACGCCCTGGGTGTTTTATTTATGATGATTCAACATATATACGCACCCGCAGGATTGTCTGTATATAGCACATGTTTTCAGGAATCCTGCGCTTAGTAGGAGTAAATGCTGCTATCTACAAAGTCTATTACAGCGTGTGAAAGCAAACGCACTTCGTTTGAACGAGCTTTCGCACGCTGAACTTATGTATATAGCAGCATTAACTCCTACACAGCTCGTCATATTCAAGCATGTACTATATACAGACAGCCCGCCGGTGCTCACAAACATCTAACGGGGCATAAATAAATTATCAAACTTTGAAGCAGCCTCCGCCGACGAATTCTCTTAATATAGAATCGATTGGTACGTTCTCGTAGCCACATGGAAGAAAGTAATTAAGGAATTTTAGCAGCCTGTTAGCTTCCTGATATTCAGGGTCAGCTTCTGTTACCTGGAAAAGTATAGGTTCAACAAATGGCTTTAATACGCATGGTTCATATGGCATTGCAGAGTTAAACATAACATCCGCCTGCTCCTGGAATGGGAAGATGTTCTTCTCTTCTCCTCTTCTTACCGACTCCCACATAGAAAGTGTCTTCTTGGCAGATGCTCCTCTTGTCCTGTAATCTCTCGCAAGTCTTCTTAAAAGTCTTCCATCTGTTGTTGATACCCTGTTGTGCTCATCAACATTAAGCTGTGTAAGTGCACTGATATATATCTTGAACTTACTGTCTATTGGAAGTGAATATGATAGTTCATCATTAAGACAATGGATACCTTCTATTACAAGAACATCTTCTTCACCTAACTGTAAGAAATTGCCATTATATTCCTTTCTTCCGAACTTAAAGTTAAATTCCGGCATTTCCACTTTTTCGCCATTAAGAAGTCTGGTCATATGCTTATTGAAAAGTTCAATGTCTACTGCATGAAGGTCTTCATAGTTATAATCACCATTCTCATCAAGAGGTGTCTGCTCTCTTTCAACAAAGTAATTATCAACTGCTATAGGGTGTGGCTTATATCCATTAGCCATAAGCTGGATTGATAATCTGTGTGAAAATGTTGTCTTTCCTGAAGAGGACGGACCGGCTATCATAATGAATTTGGTATGAGGTCTTTTCTTTATCTCATCGACTATCTCAACAATCTTCTGCTCCTGAAGTGCCTCCTGTGTAAGCATAAAAGAAGTCATATCTCCATTAGTTATATGGTCATTAAGTTCTCCAACCGTAGACATGCCAAGCATCTTTGCCCAGCTTGTGCTTTCCTTTAACACATTAAACAGCTTTGTTTGTGGATTAAATTCAGGAACTTCAAGCGGTGCATTCTTAACCGGAAGCTGTAACACTATTCCCTCGTCATAAAGGAATATGTCAAATACCCCTAGCATACCTGTAGAAGATGCCATATATCCATAGAAATAATCTTTGTAGCCATTCAGGTCATACACATTAACAAATGAACTTCTTCTGTATTTGAACAGTGATGTCTTATCTGTCATTCCATTTTCTTTAAAAAGATTCATAGCATCAGATATCTTCATCAGTTCTTTCTTGATTGGAAGATCCTTCTCAACCATACTGTGCATAACTGCCTTAACTTCATCTATAAACTCTTTGTCCGGTCTGAAGTCTCCATCAAATGTGCAGTACAGCCCCTTACTTAAAGAATACTCAACAACAACTTTGTCAATATTCCTATTCATTTTGTCTATAGCTGCAAGCATAAGAAGAACAACACTTCTCCTATATGTCTCATTACCTATTGATGTCGAAGTTGTAACAAATGTAACATTGCTATCAGGGGCATATTCTTCTCCAAGTTCTTTAAGCTTACCATTAACATTTGCGAGTATAATCTCATCCTTATATTCGTTCTGTTTCTCTGCTGCAAGCTTTGCCAGTGTCATTCCCATAGCATCCTCCTCTTACGCATCAGTCATAATATGACAATGCATCCATAATTATATTATTCTTCTGCGAAAGCTGCTGTAATCTTAACTTAACCGTAGGATTACTCTCATCTTTCTTAAGACTGTTACTTATCCCCTCATTAGTCTCTTTCTCTTTTATAAGATATTCATAAAGAGTCTTATCTTTGCTCTCTAAGAGCTTCCATCCGTATTGATATTGTGTCTCACTGTATTCAGAATAAACATTTTCGTCTGACTTTCCGCATTTGATAATAAAATAATACTTACCGTCTTCCTTAAGCATCTGCTCTTCATCAACAACCAATCCCTGTGAAACAAGAAAATGTCTGAAATCTCCTACTTCTGACTGCGGTGATACTATAAGTGTTGTATTCCGGGTAATAACATCCTTTCCCTTAGTTACAATATCAGCTATAAGCCTGCCACCCATACCACATATGGTTATAATATCAGCTTCATTCTCTGAAAGCTTTTCCAATCCGTCTGAAAGTCTTGTCTGTATCCTGTCCTCTAAACAATTATCACATATATGTTTCTTTGCTTTTTCGAGCGGACCTTTTCTTAAATCCATCGCAATAGCAGACGGAGCTATTCCTTCCTGCACAAGATATATAGGAAGATAGCCGTGGTCTGTTCCTATATCAGCCACGACTGCGCCCTTATCACACATATGTGCAACTGTTCTTAATCTGTCAGATATTCTTACCATAGCTTAATCCTAATCAAGATAATCTCTTAACTTACGGCTGCGGCTTGGGTGTCTTAACTTTCTTAAAGCCTTGGCTTCAATCTGTCTGATACGTTCTCTTGTTACGTTGAATTCTTTACCTACTTCCTCAAGAGTTCTTGCTCTTCCATCATCCATACCAAATCTTAATCTTAATACTTTCTGCTCTCTTTCTGTAAGAGTTCCAAGTACTTCAACAAGCTGTTCCTTAAGAAGTGTAGAAGCTGCTGCCTCTGCCGGAACAGGAACATTATCATCCTGAATGAAATCTCCAAGATGGCTGTCTTCCTCCTCACCGATAGGTGTCTCAAGAGATACCGGTTCCTGCGAAATCTTCTGAATTTCTCTTACTCTCTCTACAGGAATATCCATATTCTCTGCAATCTCCTCTGGTGATGGTTCTCTTCCAAGTTCCTGAAGCAGCTGTCTCTGTACTCTTACAAGCTTGTTAATTGTCTCAACCATATGAACAGGAATTCTAATAGTACGGGCCTGGTCAGCTATAGCTCTTGTAATAGCCTGTCTGATCCACCATGTAGCATATGTACTGAACTTGAATCCTTTTCTATAATCGTATTTCTCAACAGCCTTAATAAGACCTAAGTTACCTTCCTGAATAAGATCAAGAAACTGCATACCACGGCCAACATAACGTTTTGCAATACTTACAACAAGTCTTAAATTAGCTTCCGCAAGTCTCTTCTTGGCTTCTTCATCGCCTTCCTCCATTCTCTTTGCATACTCAATTTCTTCTTCTGCACTAAGAAGAGGAACTTTACCGATTTCCTTCAAATACATTCTTACAGGATCATCAAGACCGATTCCATCAGGAACAGAAAGGTCAATCTTTTCAATATCAATCTCATCTTCATCATCAAGAATAATATCCTCATCTTCATCAGGTACATCATTCATTCTTACATCAACTTTCTTAAGCTCAAGAATTTCAAATACTTTCTCCATCTTATCAGCTTCGAAATCAGTATCCTGAAAATATGTCATAATCTCCTGATAATCAAGTACATTCTTTTTCTTCTTGGCAATTGCAAGAATACCTTCAATCTTTTCCCAGAATTTAGCTTCCTGTGCTTCTGCATCATCCTCATCATCACCCTGTGCTTCTTCTGATCTTAATTCATCCTTTACTTCATCTTTCTTAGTTGTCTTCTTTGCAGTTGTTTTCTTAACTGTCTTCTTTTCTTCCTTAGTCTCTTTAATATTCTCTTCAACTGTTTCTACACTCTTCTTAGCCATTTCTCTTCTCCATTCTTCTTCGCGTAACACGCTCTATATAATAAATCTATAAACTGATATGAATCTGGTTCAGCTTCTGCTGTTCAAGAATTATCTCCTGCATCCGCCGAGGGTCAACCGTCTTATTAAATTCATCATTAAGACTGTTTCCTTTGATTCTTATAACTATATCATTCAACGTCTTCTCTCTTTCAAGATTATTAAGACTATCATCAAGATCTGCTGAAAACATAGCTGCTACTTCAGTATGCTCATCTGATTCTGCATAATCAGCTATAATAACAGCCGGACTTATACTTCCAGTCTGATACTGCTCATATATCTTTTCTGCCACATCAGAAAACAGTGGGTCAATAAAATCTGCTGGTTTTATATACTTTGCAACTTTATCAAAGATATCCCTGTCGCTGATAATCCATGTAAGAAGCATTTTCTCTGCCTGTCTTAAACCATCCTCGCGCTTCTTTCTCGGTTTATGTTCAGCAGCAGGCTGCGAACCGGCGGTATTGCTGTCTCTTGCAATAATTCCCTCGCGATTTCCAAGCCTTGATACCATCTGCCTCATTCCATCTTCTGGTATCATAAACTGCCTGCACACTGCTTTCAGGTAATTATCACGTTCCAGCTTTTCTTTGAATGTAACAAGCTTTGTTGCAACTGCTCTCTCAAATGCTGTCTCGCTTTCCGGATCACCCCTGTCGTAATTTCTTAACATGGTGCCTATCTCATACATAAAGCTGTTCTCAGCATTATCAATTCTTTCCTGAAAAGCTTCCGCACCCATAGCTTTAATGAATTCATCAGGATCTTTATATGGTCTCATATTAATCACCTTCGTTGATAATCCTGCTTCTTTCAGAAGAGGTATCGCACGAAGTGCTGCCTTAACTCCTGCCTCATCACTGTCATAGGTTATAAGCACATTATCTGTATATCTCTTTAGCAGCCTTGCATGTCCCGGCGTCAATGCCGTTCCAAGTGACGCAACTGCCTGGTTAAAACCTGCCTGATGCATTGATATAACATCCATATAGCCTTCACATATTATCATGTTAGGCTTTCTTGACGTTCTTGCTATATTAAGTCCATACAGATTACGGCTCTTGTCAAACAGCCTTGTCTCCGGTGAATTAAGGTACTTTGGCTTGGCATCACCCATAACTCGTCCACCAAATCCAATGACCTTATTATTAATATCCATTATTGGAAAAATAACTCTGTTCCAGAACTTTTCATGAATACCTCTCTCATAAGTAAAAAGTCCTGATTCTTTCAGAATATCATCATCATAACCTTTGTCCTTCAACAGCTTGTACAGATTACCTGTTGACTGTGTTGCATACCCCAGTCCAAAGCTGTTAATCGTACTGTCAGACAATTCACGCTTCTTAAGATAATCAAGTCCGGCTTTCCCATTCTCACTTCTAAGCTGCCTGTAATAATATGTGGCGGCAATCTTATTAATTTCTAAAAGCCTGTCTCTTATCCCTCTTTCTTTGCGGTCTTCTTCTGACATAGACGTCTGCGGCAGTGCAACTCCGGCTCTTTCACCTAACATCTTAACTGCCTCTAAGAATGTCATATTCTCATATTCCATAACAAATGTTATGACATTACCACCAGCTCCACATCCAAAACAATGATATAACTGCCGCTGTCCTGAAACCGAAAATGATGGTGATTTCTCATTATGAAACGGACACAGTCCGGTATATGAGCTTCCATTCTTTTTTAATTTGACATACCCGGATATAACATCAACAATATCATTCCGGGATATTACTTCATCTATTACTTCTCTCGAATACATTACTTCATCCCTTCCAGGCCTTTGGTACAAAGATTTCCTGAAACTTGCTTATTGAATACTGGTCACTCATGCCAGCTATATAATCACACACAACCTGCTCCGGTCTTTCATCAAATTCTGTTATGAATCTCTTATATGTATCCGGCAGTTTATCTGTGTTCGCAACATAGTATCTGTACAATTCTGTTATCAGCTTATCTGCTTTCGCTTCCTCACTTTTAGCTGTTGGATTAAGATACAGACTTTCAAACATGAATTTTCTTAAATCTGTCATTGCTTTATGTACAGGCTCTGACATTACAAGATCATTCTTTCCTATGCTGTTCATTATGATATCGCTAATCATGGTATTAAGTCTTTCCTTGGTTGAATTACCAAGAACATCAGTATATTCTGAAGGAATGTCACTTTCCTTCAATATCCCTGCTCTTATTCCATCATCTATATCATGATTAATATACGCTATCTTATCGGAAAGTCTTACTGCTTTTCCTTCAAGAGTTGATGGATTGCCTGATGTTCTATGGTTCAATATTCCATCACGCACTTCCCATGTAAGGTTAAGTCCCTGACCATCCTTTTCAAGAAATTCAACAACTCTTATACTCTGTTTGTAATGAGCAAATCCCATAGGACATAAAGAATTAAGTGTTCTCTCACCTGCATGTCCAAAAGGTGTATGTCCAAGGTCATGTCCCAATGCAATAGCTTCTGTCAGATCTTCATTAAGATTAAGTGCCCTTGCTATACTTCTTGCAATCTGGGCAACCTCTAAGGTATGAGTCAGTCTTGTTCTGTAATGGTCTCCCTCTGGTGCAAGAAATACCTGCGTCTTATGCTTTAAACGCCTGAATGTCTTGCAATGAATAATTCTGTCTCTGTCTCTCTGATATATAGTCCTCATAGGACATGGTTCTTCATCTCTGTCGCGTCCTCTTGACTCGTCAGAAAAGCTTGCATATTGGCTGAATATCAGATGTTCCCTCTTTTCTTGTTCCTCTCTAATGTTCATCTGTATGTGCCTCCCGCACTGAAACACTAATTTTAAAGCTCACAATTTAATTATTCAACAAAACTTGTGTTTTTCCTTTTTTATTTTTTAAAATTTTTCACAAAATAATTATTTGTTATTATAATTCCCCACATTATGGACTAAAAAATCCACCAAATGCCCCAGCAGCCACACATGCAGCTACTGACATAACGATATTATTACTGCTGTCCGGTACCTGTTTCTTCATTATTGCAGCTATTACCAACAACACTGTAATATACACTGCTCCATATATAATTCCTGTAACCACTCTCCTCTTTTTTATCATCCATGCACTAAGCATTGCACCTGTAAAGCTTCCTGCCATATATATTCCAAATATAATATTATCAACCGCTTTCTCATCAAGTATATATTTTCTCATAATATATGTAAGAAGTCCGAGCAAAAGCAGAGTTATTACATATCCTGCAATAAGAGATTTTACCATTTTCCTTATATAATCCATTGGTTTCCTTTTTGTCCTCTTTTTATTAATTGTATGTTCAAAAATGTTATCTTATGATTATCTGTTGTTTTCTTTAATAGCACTTGACGGCACAATACGCGTACTGTAAAATGAGAAGAAATATTTTAATTTTATGACTGGAGGGATTTTTCTTGGATACGGATAGTATCATCCAACTTATTGCAATTGTTATTTTATTGGTTTTATCAGCATTTTTCTCATCTGCAGAGACTTCATTTATCACTGTGAACAGAATCAAAGTGCTGTCTTTAGTTGAAGAGGGTAATAAGAGGGCTGCTCTTGTAATTAAAATTATTGACCAGCCGGCAAAGATGCTCTCTGCTGTTCTTATTGGCAATAACATAGTCAATATCAGCTGTTCTGCACTAGCTACATCATTTACAATCAGTGTATGGGGTAATAAGGCGACAGGTATTGTTACCGGTGTTCTTACGCTTCTTGTTCTTATATTTGGTGAAATTACACCTAAGAATACAGCCAACATGTATGCCACTAATATGGCAATGGCTTATGCTCCTATAATATGGGTCCTTATGATTGTTCTTACACCTGTTATATTCATAGTAGACCACCTTGCAGGCTTCTTCTTATGGTTATTAAGAATTGACAATAACAAGAAGAAAGATATATTTACTGAAGATGAGATACGAACCATTGTTAATGTAAGCCAGCAGGAAGGTGTAATTGAATCTAACGAAAAGAAAATCATTAATAACCTCTTTGATTTTGGTGATTCAACAGCTAAGGATGTTATGATTCCAAGAATTGATATGACTCTTGCTGATGTCAGCTCATCATATGATGATATAATTTCTCTGTTCAGACAGACAATGTATACACGTATTCCTATTTATGAGAATACACCTGATAATGTAATCGGCATTCTTAATATTAAGGATTTAATTGTCAATCCTTCTGATAACGATACATTTAACATAAGAAACATTATCAGAAAGCCATTCTTTACATTTGAACAGAAGAATACTTCTGACCTGTTTAAGGAAATGCAGTTAAGCTCGACAAGTATTGCAATTGTCCTTAGTGAATATGGAACAACATCAGGAATGATTACTACAGAAGACCTGCTTGAAGAGATTGTTGGTGAAATTCGTGATGAATATGATACTGACGAAAAGGAAGCTTTATCTAAGATTAATGATACTACATACAGAGTTGATGGCTCATTTAAGCTCGACGATTTAAATGATGAGCTTGGTACTAAGCTTGAATCGGAAGATAATGATTCAGTTGGTGGACTTATCGTTGAAAGACTTGACAGACTTCCTAAGGCCGGTGATAAAATCACTATTGGCAATGTCTGGATGTTTGTCGAAAAGGTTGCTTCTAACAGAGCTGAATCTGTTATTGTAAAGATTATACCCGAGAAGAAAGACGAAACTAAAAAAGCTAATTAATTATAATAAAAATGCTGTGCATTAACATCATCTTGTTAACGCACAGCATTTTTATTATTAATACTGATTATATTACTGATTAAAGTGCCTTGATTCTCTCAAGTGCCTTAACTGTGTTCTCATATGAACCGAATGCTGTCAGTCTGAAATATCCTTCACCACTTGGTCCAAATCCTGAACCTGGTGTACCAACAACATTAGCCTTCTCAAGAAGATAGTCAAAGAATTCCCAGCTTGTCATCTTATCTGGAGTCTTTAACCAGATATATGGTGCATTAACACCGCCTGATACTGTGTATCCTGCTGACTTAAGTCCTTCAAGGATTGTCTTTGCATTGTTCATATAGTAAGCAATCTGCTCACCTGTCTGCTTCTGTCCAGCTTCTGAATATACTGCCTCGCCTGCTCTCTGTACAATGTAAGGAGCTCCGTTAAACTTAGTTCCATGTCTTCTTGCCCAGAGGCTGTGAAGTGTTACATCTCCACACTTAAGATCCTTAGGAATAACTGTGAAGCCAAGTCTTACACCTGTAAATCCTGCATTCTTAGAGAATGACCTAAGTTCAATTGCACATGTTCTTGCGCCTTCGCACTCATATATTGTATGAGGTACATCAGGTTCTGAAATGTATGCTTCATATGCTGCATCATAGATAATAACAGCACCAACCTTATTAGCGTAATCAACCCACTTCTGAAGCTCGTCCTTAGTGATTGTTGAACCTGTTGGATTGTTAGGGAAGCAAAGATATATGATATCTGGTGTTTCTTTTGGAAGCTCTGGTGCAAAGTTAGTCTCTGCTGTACAAGGCATATAAACAACATTGCTCCATGCCTGCTTCTCTGGAATATAATCTCCTGTTCTTCCTGCCATTGCATTAGTATCAACATATACAGGATATACAGGGTCACATACTGCAATCTTATTATCTACTGAGAAGATATCTCCGATATTACCTGAATCAGACTTTGCTCCATCTGATACGAATATCTCATCTGCTGATATATCACATCCACGCTTCTTGTAATCATGGTCTGCAATTGCACTTCTTAAAAATTCATATCCAAGATCTGGTGCATATCCGTGGAAAGTCTCGGCATGTCCCATCTCATCAACTGACTTATGTAATGCATCAATTACTGCTGGTGCTAATG
>ERZ1026854.1881-NODE-1881-length-12612-cov-6.625786_pt1 | contig 12612 bp, 10 predicted proteins | sample MGYA00380157_ERZ1026854 | MGnify/ENA primary metagenome ERZ1026854 (study PRJEB33269, sample SAMEA4719793) | human gut metagenome | biome: human-associated habitat; feature: organic feature; material: feces | place: Cameroon | collected 2013-10 ...
GCACTTCCTCGGGCCGGGTGGGCAGGGCCAGATATTCCTGTACATAAAAGCCGCTGCGCTCCCGCGGCTCCATATAGCCCTCGGTCGCCAGGATCTGATATGCCGCGTCCACCGTGTTGACAGACACCGACAGCTCTGCCGCCAGCCGCCGCTTGCCGGGCATCCGGGTGCCCGCCGGAATGGCCCCGCTGCGCATCTCGGCGGCAAGGCTCTCATAGAGCTGCTCGTACAGCGGCACCCCGCTGGCGGCATCCAGTGCAGTTGTCAGATGAAACATAAGACCTCTCCCCTTTTTGGATGCTTTGCCAAACTGACCCCATAAAAAAACTTTATTCTGGGTATTTTCATGGTGTCAGTTTCGCGTATAATAGGAGCATACCAACCACACACCCAAATGTCAAGTAGTTTTATGGGTAAGTGGCTTTGAAATGGGCGAACGATCCTGCAGAGCAGGATAGAGGGGGTTCGCCCCGAAGAAAATCGGAGGGAAAAATCATGTCTACAACTGCAATGTGGCTGCTGCTGGCCGTGGTGATCGTTGTCATCCTGTTCGGCAGTGTGCTGTACAAGCGCACCTTTACCACCAAGGAGCTGGCCCTGACCGGCGTTATGGCCGCGCTGAGCCTGGTGGCATACCTGTTCTTCCGTGTGCCGTTCTACGGCGGCTCCTCGTTCCATCTGGGCAACACCTTCACCGCCCTGACCGCCCTGCTGCTGGACGGCGTTTCCGGCGGTCTGGCCGGTGCCATCGGTCTGGCTCTGGCCGATATCCTGGCCGGTGACCCGGGCTATGCCGTGACCACCTTTGTGCTGAAGTTCATCATCGGCATCACCTGCGGTGCCGTGGCCCACAAGGTGTTCAAGCTGCGCGATCTTGACCGCCACAGCAAGGGCTACCTGCTCAAGGTCATCGCGGCAGGCGGCTCCGGCCTGCTGCTGAACGTCATCACCGACCCGTTCCTGGGCTATTTCCGCAACATTTACATCTTTGGCCAGGAGTACACCGTGGCACAGGCCCTGTCCAAGATCGCCGGTGGTGTCACCTTTGTCAACAGCGTAGCCTCCACCATCTGCGTGGTCATCCTGTATCTGGCCCTGCGCCCGGCTCTGGAGCGCGCCGGTCTGCTGCCCAAGGGCGAAAAAAAGTAAACCTCTCATCTCTTTCTGACGCATAGATGGAAAGCCCCCGGCCTGTATCCTCAACATGATATGCTACCCCTAGAGTAGACAGAGTAAAAAGAAAACTCTGCGTACTCTGGGGGTATTTTCATGTCAGGCAAGAACAATCACGATACAGCGGAAGTAAAATATCAAAAAAATGTCCCGTATTGGACGCTGCAAGCTCACGTCCGTGCCATGAATCGAGCGGCCTAACGCCGATTTGCACAAAAAATTCGCCGTTCCCTTGTGGAAACGGCGAACAAAAATCTTATATTATTTTTTTGTCTACTTGACGGGGCACTTCACGGGCAGGCGATGTGGGACAGAAGCGCAGAAGATCAGCCCTCGATGAGCTCAACGGTCTTCATCTTGACGGGGGTGGTGGGCTTATCGTTCCAGTCGGTGCGGACGGAAGCGATCTTATCCACAACGTCCATACCGGCAACGACCTTGCCGAAAGCGGCATACTGGCCGTCCAGATGGGGAGCGTCCTTGTGCATGATGAAGAACTGGCTGCCGGCGCTGTTGGGGTTCATGCTGCGGGCCATGCTGATCACGCCGCGGGTGTGCTTGATGGGGTTGTTCACACCGTTTGCAGCGAACTCGCCCTTGATGTTCCAGCCCGGGCCGCCGGTGCCGTTGCCCAGCGGGCAGCCGCCCTGGATCATAAAGCCGGGGATGACACGGTGGAAGGTCAGGCCGTTATAAAAGCCCTCGCTGACCAGCTTCTTGAAATTCTCACAGGTGATGGGGGCGACTTCCTCGTTCAGCTCAATGTCGATGATGCCGCCGTCTTCCATAGTAATGCGAACCATAACGCTACAATACTCCTTTTGTGTTGACCCCGCAGCGGGGGTGTGTGGGGCAGAAATGCCTGCCCGAATATCCCTTATAGTATACCATAGGTTTTGCGGGTTGCAACCACGCAGATGCAACCTTTTTGTAAATTCGGCAAAGTTCCGGGGCCGGGAGCCTGCTTATTCCATCTTCATCCGCTTTGTGATGAGTTGGCCGTTTTGTTCTGTGCCGTCCGAGATATAATACTTCCACTCGGTCGAGCCGTCCGACATCAGGTACTCCACAGCAAACACCTGCCCAGCCTGGATTTTTACAGGGTAGTTGTCGGCTGGCAGAATCTCACGGGGTGTCGGCAGCTCCTTGAAGTCCTCGTATGCGTCTTCCAACCGCCAGAACTTTCGGGTCTTGTAGCCCTTTACCATCGAAATATCCTGCTCACCGAAATAGGAGGCTGTATAGGTCTTTCCGTTGACTTCCAGCGCGTCGATCCGTTCCGGTTCCTGCGTCAGATCTTTGGTATGGAGATGTTCCCCATAGTTCTCGCTCAACTGTTTTGCCATGCGAAAGTCCGAGTTCAAATACTCCGACTCCACAATATGTGTACTTCCATAGATACCCATGATATCGGTGCGGCGTACCGCTTCCAGCTCCTGATAGCTGCGCCGGAAGTTCTCCACCATCCGATCCTCCCGGTATCGGACCGAAGAAGCTTCATCCGTCGCCTCGATCTCATAGTACCGTTTGCCCTGTTCCATGTTTTCCTGCGCGCGCCGATACTCTTCGCTGTCCTTCTGCCCATTGGCTTCCAGATAGGCCAGATACCGCGGCCCGGTGCTTTCCCAGGTATGGCCCACGTCGGTGCCGTGGAACACGGTCTCAGGATACTGCTCCTTGATCTGTTTCAGAAAATTTTTCATGACCTCGGTGCCGCCTTCTGTGCCTCCCCAGTCCTTGAACTGCAGATCCAGCAATTCATCATCGTCGGCCTGCATCCACAGGTTCAGAAATTGTGCATCCGTATACGGGAATTCCACAAACAGATCCCGCATTCCTTTTTCGTAATACTCGCCCCAGATGGAAAGTTCCTTGTCGAGAATGCTCTGCGTGCTGTGCGTTTCTCCGTAGAGATAGATTTCGCCCTTCGGCCCGTTTTTTACATGGTTCCAGAGCAGCCCTATCAGCAGGGCCGCAATCAGCACGATGGCAGCATATTTCCAGCGTCCGGTCTTTTTTTCTGTTTTCATTCCAATTCCTCTTTCATCTCGGTCATATCGGCCCAGAAGCGTTTGGGGCAGTGGGTCATGCGGCCTTTTTCGTTGTGGCGGGCCCTGATCTCCAGCGTTTTGTAAAACTGCTTCCACAGGTCCTGAAACTGCTGCTCCCGCTCATCGGGCGGGGGCAGGGCGAGGGGTTCGGCCAGCTCCAGCAGCTGCGCCCTGTGGTTCTGGTACAGCAGCACCGCCTGATGGACGGCATCGTAGATCATAAAATTTTCCTCCGGGAACCGGGCACAGAAATGCCCGCGCAGCAGGGGCAGAATATAGTTTTTGGGGTGGATGACTGCACCCAGCATCCCGCCATGCTCCTGAAAGCGGACAAAGCCCTGAAACTTGTCCACCTCCCAGTCCAGGCTCTGCTTCATCTGGTAGAGCGGAGCCACCTCCGGGTGGCCCCGCCGCTTGACGGTGCCCGGCCCCAGTGCAAAGGCCAGGTGCAGGAACCGGATGAGCCGCAGCTCCTTATCCTCCCAGCCCGAGAGAAAATCCCGGGTGACGAGGGATTCCGTCTCTTCGCCCAGCTTGGCGCGGAAGCTGGCAAAGACCCGCCGGGCCTTTGCGCGGTCAGTGGGGATCTCCTTCACAGGGTAGAGAGTAACCGTCTCCCGTTCCGGGGTCCAGACCGCAAAGGGCAGCTCATGCTGGGCAAAGCTCTCAAACACACAGCAGAGAAAGCCCTCGAAGCTGCCATCATAGAGGTAGACCACGTCGGCATCGTGGAGCTTCCGGGCGGGGCTTACAGGGCTCTGGCCAGACATTGCACTGCCTCCTCCCGCACCATTTTCTGGGCTGTGCGGGGCGGCACGCCCTGCTCCACCAGCCGATCCACGGCGGGCGGGCTGAACATGCTCAGCTGCTCCACCCCGCCGCTGAATACGTTGGGGTCGATGAGCGCCCGGGTGATGCGCTCCCGCCCGGCGCTGCCGCGGCCCGGGTGCGCCCCCGCAAAGCCCCGGCAGGTGATGAAATACTGTGCCCGCTTGAGCACCACGCCCATCCGCTTGAGCTCGTCCAGCCCCAGCGCGGCCTGTTTGCGGGCGTGCCAGATGCGCCGGGCGCTCTTGGGGCCGATGCCCGGCACCCGCAGCAGCATCTCAAAGGGGGCGCGGTTCACGTCCACCGGGAACAGCCCGTAATGCTGCACCGCCCAGTTGCACTTGGGGTCCAGATAGGGGTTGAAGTTGGGGTTGTTCCTGTCCAGAAGTTCCTCTGCCTTGAACTCGTAAAAGCGGAGCAGCCAGTCTGCCTGATAGAGCCGATGCTCCCGCAGCAGCGGCGGCTTGGTATCCAGCGCGGGCAGGCGGGTGTCCTCGGTCACAGGGATGTAGGCGGAGTAAAACACCCGTTTCAGGTGATACTTATTGTATAATCCTTCCGTTAATTGCAGGATGTGATAATCCGTTTCCGGGGAAGCACCCACGATCATCTGGGTGCTCTGGCCCGCCGGGGCAAATCTGGGGGCCTTGCGGTAGAGCGCCACCTCTTCCCGGTTGGCGGCCCCCTCCACCGCGATCTGCTTCATGGGCCGGAAAATGGAGTGCCGCCCTTTGTCCGGAGCCAGCAGGTTCAGGCTGCGCTCACTGGGCAGCTCGATGTTCACACTCAAGCGGTCGGCCAGAAAGCCCAGCTGTTCCAGCAGCTCCGGGCTGGTGCCGGGAATGGCCTTGGCGTGGATGTAGCCGCCGAAACGGTACTCCCCCCGCAGCAGGCGCAGAACCGCCAGCATCCGCTCGGTGGTATAGTCCGGGCTCACCAGCACGGCACTGGAAAGGAACAGACCCTCGATGTAGTTGCGGCGGTAGAATTCAATGGTCAGCTCAGCCAGCTCCCGGGGGGTGAAGGTGGCCCGGGGCACATCGTTGGACTTGCGGTTGACGCAGTAGCTGCAATCAAAGGAGCAGCAGTTGGTCATCAGCACCTTCAGCAGGCTGACACAGCGGCCATCGGCAGTAAAGGCGTGGCAGCAGCCCGGGGCGTAACAGCTGCCGACCCCGCCCGCTCCTGCTGCCCGGGAAGCGCCGCTGGAGGTACAGGCCACATCATATTTTGCGCTGTCCGCCAGGATCGTCAGCTTATCCATCAGGCTCTGTTCCATGGGGCACCTCCGAAAAATGGGTATAAAAAAGAAAGCCATACTGGATGGCTTTTCTTTTTCAGGCGCTGGTGGGTCGTTTTACCACTTCGCCTTGGTCTCCACCACACGGCCTGCAATGTGCAGGTGGTTGAGCTCTTCACCCTTGATGACCATTTCCTTATAGGCCGGGTTGAAGGGCTGCAGCACCACGCAGTTGCCGCGCTGGAGGTAGCGCTTGAGGGTGCCCTCGCCCTCGTCACCGTAGATCAGCACGCCCAGGTCGCCGTTTTCCAGCGTGTCCTGACGGTGCACCAGGGCAAGGTCACCATCGTGGATGCGGGGCTCCATGCTGTCGCCGCGCACAACGAGATAGAAGTAGCTGGAAGGGTCCTTGACCCGGGCATACTCCTTGCCGTAGTCTTCCTCATAGGCCAGCGCGCCGTAGCCCGCCTTGACCGTGCCGATGACAGGGATCAGGCTGTACACATAGCTGCCGAAGAAGCGCTCTTCGGTCTGGCCCTCCGCGGTGGGGTCGAACAGACCCAACAGATAGTCCGCGGTCGTGTCCAGGATCTCCGCCAGCTTTGCCACGGTGGTGGGGTCCGGGGAGCTCTTTCCGCTCTCCCATTTTCCCACGGCCTGCTGAGTCACGCCCAACAGGGAAGCAAGCTCCGCCTGGCTCATGTGCTTTTGCTTTCGGCATTGCCGTAACAGCTCCGGAAACGACATTGTTCAACACTCCTCTGCTTGTACCGGGTCCGGTAAGGTTTTATCTGTATTTATTATACAACAAAAGGATGTTTCAGTAAAGAGGGAATCCCGCTTTTTCTCGAAGAAAAGTTGTCGTTCCGCACAAAAATGCGCACAACGAGCGGAAATTTTGATTTTGGGCTTGACAGCGCCGCTGAAATCTGGTAAATTAAATAGGCATTCGGTACGGCGTGTGCGGGTGCCCACGAGGAGAGATGTCCGAGTGGTTTAAGGAAGCAGTCTTGAAAACTGCCGTACGGCAACGTACCGTGGGTTCGAATCCCACTCTCTCCGCCATTTTTTATTGAATAAGTGTAATGCACTTTGCTCTGGAGTAGTACTCAAGAGGCCGAAGAGGCGCCCCTGCTAAGGGCGTAGGTCGTCTAAACAACGGCGCGAGGGTTCAAATCCCTCCTACTCCGCCAAGAAAAAGCTCGATGATTCTTTGAAATCACCGGGCTTTTTCCATTTTCAGAAACCAAAAGGCCGCCTCCTCGGAATTCGTTCCGTGAAAGCGGCCTTTCTGTTACAAGATCAGATTCGTCACCGCAGCCAGCACGCTCAGGTGCACGGGATAGAACCAGTAAAAGGCCTTCTTTTGCAGCGGACTGCACGCGCCCCGCTGCCCGTTGTAGAACCAGACCAACACAAAGGCCAGCGGTGCGGTGAGTTCCCAGGCAAACAGCACGGCTCCCACGATGCACTGCCGCTTGCGGTCGCCACGGGTCAGGTACAGCGCACAGATGATGAGCACGCCGATGGCGTTGTAGTCCGTACAGGCCAGAAGCGCCGCAAGCGTGCAACCTGCCGCACACAAGAGTCCTTTCCAGCTGGCAGAGCCGTCCGGCTTTTCAAAATGCTTCAGACCTGCCATGGCCAGCACGCCCAGCGCCAGCGTCCAGTAAACGTTCTGCGCACTGAAGTCAAAGGGGGTGCGGAAGAACGCAAGGTCAAAGGGCACCTCACTGATGAGGGCAAACAGGAACAGCCTCCGGACGTATTTTTTCACATCGTGGGTATGTACAAAGCCCTCCACCAGCAGGAAGCAGAAGATAGGAAAGGCCAGCCGCCCGGTGAAGCGCAGCACCATGTCCAGCCGGTACAGCGGATAGGCGGAAAGGGTGTCCCGCGAGAGGGTGCCGCTGTCCAGCCCGGGCGTAAGGATACCTGCCTCGATGCAGGACGCGCCGATGTGGTCCACCAGCATGGTGATGCAGGCAATGGTTTTAAGGGCGGTGCCGCTGAGGCTGCAGCGCGGGGAAAGTGCGGTCATAAAAAACACCTCGGTCAGTTTGTAAAAAATCGTTATAAGAACTATAACGGAGGAAAGGTGGCATTTCCTGCGTCTGCTGCGGCAAAATCTGCACAGAGCATGCACAAATCAGCCCAAAATGCTTGACAGGACGGGCGTAGGATAGTAAAATCAAGAAGATAATTGAACTATCTCAAACCAAAGATGAAAAAGATTCACAGAGGATCAAGCGTCTCCGAACCAGATCAGACCGGAAGGAGGCATTGGGAATGACGCTGTTTTCTTATGAGATTTTCGACGCAGTTGCACGGCAGGGCAGCTTTAACAAGGCGGCTCAGCAGCTGCATCTGACCCCCTCAGCCATCAGCCACGCCATCGCCGTGATGGAGGCTGAGCTGGGCTTCACCTTGTTCAATCGCGGCAAAAACGGCGTTACCATGACCAGCTACGGTGCTTCGCTGTACCCCTCCATCCGTGCGGTGCTGAACAGCGACGAGGCCCTGCAGCAGAGCATTGCCCGCCTGAACGGCCTGGAAAAGGGCAAGGTCAAGCTGGGGGCCTTCAACTCGATCTGCTCCGGGCTGCTGCCCAGCATCCTCAAGGGCTTTATGGCCCACTACCCCCAGATCGAGGTCGAGGTCTATCAGGGCACCTACGACGATGTCAAGGAGTGGCTGCGCACCGGTCAGGTGGACGTTGCCTTCCTCTCCAACAACTGCCGGGAGGAGTTTGTTCTGACCGAGCTGTTCCACGAGCCGCTGCTCTGCATCACCCCCATGGACTGGCCCGAGCCGCCCAACGGCGTGATGACCCCCGCCCTGATGAACGGGCAGAACTTTGTGGTGCAGTGGGATGCCACCGACGCGGAGATGCGTCAGTTCCTCAAGAAGTATTCCATCTCAACGGAGCGCCGCTGCCATGTCATCGATGACCAGTCGAACATTGCCATGGTCGAGGCGGGCCTGGGCATTTCCATCATGCCCCGGATGCTGCTGCGCAACTGCACGGCAGCGGTCAAGATCTACCCCATCGAGCCAGAAGAGGACCGTGTGGTGGGTCTGGCCGTCCAGCGTCCCACCGCCATGGCTCCCGCCGTGGAGCAGATGTTCCACCACATCGTGGAGTGCTGCAAGGATCTGGACTGAACAACAGTGTAACATAACGGGCCGGTGTGCGCAACACCGGCCCGTTTTTTGCCGCCCGGAAAACTTTGGATTGTATCCCCGCCCGGGATACGGTATACTAAGAAAAAATCCATTCTGGTTTTTGAGGGGAAAAATTATGGATCGAAGAAGTTTTTGCAAAGTGCTGGGGTTTGCGGCCGGCAGCACTCTGCTGCCCGGGCTGATGGTCCAGGCCGCCGGGCAGGGCTCCGTGGGCCATGCAGTACCGGATGGCCGCTACACCATCGGCATCCGCAGCGACCTGAGCGGCTGTGACCTGACCCACACGTTCTATTACTCCGACAGCTTTTTCACTCACCCGGCCACCCAATATGACCACCAGCTGGCACTGGCAACGCTGGGTCTGGTCTGCGCTGCGGCCAACACCGTGGCCAGCGATGCGGAATACTGGGTCAACGGCTCTGTGGGGCGGGAAGCCCACATTGCTGCCGCCTACGAGACCCTGGGCTTTGAGGACGCGCTGTTCTACAATTACGACCTCGACACCGGCCGGGCCGGGGACTTTGTGGGCTACTCGCTGGCCCGCAAAACCCTGACCCTGAACGGCCAGCGTACCACCCTTGTGGCGCTTGTCCTGCGGGGCGGCGGCTACGGCGGCGAGTGGGCCAGCAACTTCCACATAGGCGATACCAGCGCGCACACCGGCTTTGTCACGCCTGTGGCGGCGGTGTTTGCGTCCCTCAAGGCCTATCTGGCCCGGGCAGGGCAGGGCGGTGCCTTCAAGCTCTGGCTGGGCGGCTACAGCCGCGGCTCCATCATTGCAAATCTGCTGGCGGCAAAGATCGCCCGGGAGCTGCCCCAGCTGGGGCGGGAGAACATCTATGCCTACGGCTTTGCGGTGCCTGCGGCCCTGACTGCTGCCGACCGGCCTGACCTGCAGCAGGATTTCGATGCCAATCACGCCCCGGACGGCACCCTGCTGGAAAACTGGCCCGAGAGCAACATCTTCAGCATCATTTCCAGCGGCGACGCGGTGGCCCGGGTGCTGCCCGCTGCCTGGGGCTACCACCGCAACGGCTGCGACCGCTTTCTGCCCGCCACCCGGAATGCCGAAGAACTGGCCGACCTGGACGCACTGGGGGCGGAATTCGGCCCCACGCCGCTGGTGGTCAGCAGCCTTGCCACCGCCGAGGACACCAGTGCCCTCATCGACATCGTGGCCAAGTTCTGCGTTTCCCGGGAAAATTTCCACCAGAAATACGAAGCCGCCATCATGGACATGATCCAGTGTGCCTTTATCCGCTCCGAAAAAGAGGTGGTCGATGGCTACATCCTCAGCGACGGTGAGATCGTGGATCGGCTGCAGAGCCTTTCCCACATGAAAGAGATCGATTACTGGCAGATCGTGGGCAGCGTCTGGGCCGCCTCCACCATGAGCCGCCCCATCCTTGAGCGGTACGGCCAGAACGTGCCCCTGCTGGCCCGGCAGATCCTTATCCCGGTGCTGGCGGTCGGCCTGTGCTATGGCATCGAGACCGATGTGGTGCAGATGGTGGCCCAGTACATCATCCGTCTGCTCACCGCCCGGGGCGAGCTGGACAGCGTTCTGAGCGCGGCGTTCTGCCACCACCCGGAAAACTACATTTCCCTGATGGAATACTACACCCCCGAGGAGCACGGTATGGAGCCCTTTACCCGAAAGTGATTCACTTTTCTTCACCTTCCGCCTGAAATCTCTCCACCGGTGAAACGCCTGCGATTCGTTGAAATCCCGTTTTCTCTATGTTACACTTAATTTTATCAACTGGAAAAGAGGAAAAAAACATGGAAACTCACCACAAGCGCAGCGCGTTTTCCGGCAAACTCGGATTCGTGCTGTCCGCCGCCGGTGCGTCGGTCGGATTGGGCAATATCTGGCGCTTCCCGTATCTGGCCGCAAAATACGGCGGCGGCATTTTTCTGCTCATCTACATCCTGCTGGCTGTCACCTTTGGCTACACCATGATCATTGCCGAAACGGCGCTGGGCCGGATGACCCGCAAAAGCCCGGTGGGCGCTTACAGCCATTTTGGCAAGGGGAAGGGGCTGGCGTTCGGCGGCTGGATCAACGCCATCATCCCCATCCTGATCGTTCCCTATTATTCGGTCATCGGCGGCTGGGTCATCCACTATCTGGCCCAGTATCTCACCGGCCACGGCAGCGCGCTGGCATCGGACGGGTATTTCTCCGGCTTCATCTCCAACGGTCTGCTGGCCGAGATCGCGTTCCTGCTGTTCACCTTTATCACGCTGGGCATCATCTTTGCGGGTGTGCGCAACGGCGTGGAGCGCGTTTCCAAGGTGATGATGCCGGTGCTGGTGGTGCTCTCGGTGGTCATTGCCGTCTACTCGGTCACACGGCCCGGCGCACTGGCAGGTGTAAAGTATTTTCTGGTGCCCAACCCGGCCAACTTCTCGTGGATGACCGTGGTTTCCGCCATGGGGCAGATGTTCTACTCCCTCTCCATTGCCATGGGCATCCTGGTGACCTTTGGCTCCTACATGAAAAAGAACGTGTCCATTGAGCAGTCCACGGAAAACGTGGAGATCTTCGACACCGCCATTGCCATCATGGCGGGCCTGATGATCATTCCCGCCGTGTTCGCTTTTTCGGGCGGCGACCCTGACACCCTGCAGGCGGGCCCGGCCTTGATGTTCATTACCATCCCCAAGGTCTTTGCCAGCATGGGCATGGGCACTGCCGTAGGCGTGCTCTTCTTTGTGCTGGTGCTGTTCGCGGCCCTCACCAGCTCCATTGCCCTGACCGAGAGTGCTGTTTCTACCTTTGAGGACGAGCTGGGCTGGGACCGCACCCGCTCCACCATCCTCATCGGCTGCATTATGATCACACTGGGCAGCCTTTCCGCGCTGGGCTACGGTCCCCTTGCCAGTGTGACCGTGTTCGGGATGCAGTTCCTCGATTTCTTCGACTTCCTGACCAACTCGGTGATGATGCCCATTGCGGCCATTGCCACCTGCCTGCTGGTCTCCCGGATCGTCGGCGTGGAAAAGATCGAGGAGGAGGTCACGCGGGAAGGTCAGCCCTTCCGCCGCAAACCGGTGTTCAACTTTATGCTCCGGTATCTCTGCCCCATCTTCGCGGCTATCATCCTGGCCAGCTCGGTCGCCAACGCACTGGGCTGGATCGCAATGTGACCCTGTTTTCTGCACGCAAAAAGCCCCCGGTCTGTATCCACACAGGCCGGGGGCTTTTCGATCACTCTTTTTCAAACACAAGGAAGCGGAACGCGATGTCCGTGGTCAGCTCGGGCAGGGCGGCCAGGCGGGCCGCGCCATCTCGCGGCGTTTTCCAGTAATAGGGGGTCATGGCGAACAGCGCCTCCAGCTGCCCGGCAGGCACTGTGATGCTGCCCGAGACTTCCCGCTCCCCAATGGGGCGGAAGCCCTCATAGGCCACCTCTTGCACCGGATTTTTATAAGGCGTGTCGTAGAGGACAGCTTTCATCTGGTAGAGGTGCTCCGCACCGGGCACAACATAGATCATCCGTCCGCCCGGGCGCAGCACGCGCCGGAACTCTTCCTGTGCAAAGGGCGAGAAGCAGTTGAGCAGCAGGTCGGCCCAGCCGGTGCGGACAGGCTGGGCAAAGCTGGATGCCACCGCGTATTTTGCGGCAGGCAGCGCCTTTGCGGCCAGACGCACCGCAGGCTTTGCAATATCAAAGCCCGCCAGCTGCACCGGCCTGCCCGCCTGCGCAAAGGCCTGTGCAATGCAGCGGTCGTACCAGCCCTCGCCGCAGCCCGCATCCAGCAGGCGGAGCGGTGCATCTGCCCCGGCGGAAGCGCCATACGCAAGGCACAGTTCCCCCAGCGCCCGGCCGAAGATGCCGTAATACCCGGCGTTCAGGAAGGCACGGCGGGCGGCGACCATCTCTTTGCTGTCGCCCGGGGCCTTGGTGCGCATACTCTGCACCGGCAGCAGGTGCCAGTACCCCTCTTTCGCCCGGTCAAAGCTGTGGTTCCTGCCGCATTTCAGGGCAGTGTCCCCGGTCAGGGGTTCGCCGCAGAGCGGACACTGCCAGGGGGCAAACGGCTCAGGTTTCATCGGTGTGATCCTCAATGGGTGCGGTGGCACCGCCGTGGGCGGTCATATACTCTTCAAAGTTGGTGAACTTCTGC
>ERZ1026854.1882-NODE-1882-length-12608-cov-5.000319_pt1 | contig 12608 bp, 9 predicted proteins | sample MGYA00380157_ERZ1026854 | MGnify/ENA primary metagenome ERZ1026854 (study PRJEB33269, sample SAMEA4719793) | human gut metagenome | biome: human-associated habitat; feature: organic feature; material: feces | place: Cameroon | collected 2013-10 ...
TATTTGTGAGACTACCAACTTTTTATGAACTATTTCTTATCCCGAACTGGGGTATACCATTATTTCTTTTGCTTGAAGAATGCTTGCTATAATCAAATCTTCGAGATTGGAGCAGCACAATATTGTTTTCGTTTGCACTTCTTGCACATCGAACCATTCCAGACACTGCCGAACTGGTCCATCGCCAGTTCAACAATGGTCGAATCGTCGGTGAGGATGCCTGCTTCGAAATAATGATTAAGGTCCCTGATATACTCAACCACCTTCTTTGCCTTTTCTTTATTTTAACACATTCAGCATTCAGAACATTACGATTCGCAGCATTCTCTGCCGAGCCTGGTGATTATACGAAGGAAGCCCGTTTGGGTGATGTCTCCATAACCTCCCATATTGATTACGAAGTAATCGTCTTTGCCATTTCGTTGCCTGCCCTTTCTTTCGATGAATGTGCCGTCTTCATCCGTGAGATAAATTGTGTTGTCCCATTGCCAGAGGAAGTGGTAGTTGTGATATTTAAAACAAATGTTCCATCCCCAATAGATGCCGGCAGTCTTTAGGTACATGTCTTTGTCCACGATGATGGAGTCGTGATGAAGCAGTTCATTACGCTTGAAGATGGCCCATGGCTCATCCTTGTCATACCAGTCAAAGATGTAGGCATTACGTCCGTTGTACTTATAGAATGCCATTGCATTAGCGTATTTTCTCAAACGCCATGATGATCCATCAAATACATTTCCGTCATCGAGGATTCCTGAAGATGACAGTATTTTCTTGATCTTATCCTTGCTCTCTGTGCTTGAATCATTCTTATCGATGATGCTACAATACTGTATTTGGCCAAGATCGTCAACAGACAATAAAGAATCAACTTCCCTATAGTAATTCGGCTGTTGTTTGTCACTTGGAGTGTTTAGAATAAGCTGCTTCCAGCTGTAGGCAGAACTATCGAAGATCATCCAGTTGTCTCCATAACAAATTTGTTCCCATCTGTGGCAACACTTTATCAGAGCCTTAGTTATCTCCACACGCAATTCGTCCTTCAAACCGTCGTCATTGAAATAATCACAGGCATGACGATACTTTTTCTTAAAGCACTCAATGTCATCAACATACTTCTTGCTGCCATGACGGAGGAGGCAGGAGATATTTCCCTTGAAAAAGTTATTGCTTTCTGATTCAATGATTGCCTGTTTCCAGACCTTGCTTTCCTCTCCGAGAAGCAGCTTGGCTTTGAAACGCTCTTCGGCAATCTGTATTCTTGCGTATGTTGAGTGTATTTTTTCGTCAGAGGCAAGGAAACTCAAGATATCGCCGCTTCTTGTCCTAAGCTCATGGACGATTCGTATAGCATTTATCATATCACCCTCGTCGTACAGGTTGCCATTCTCGGCGACATTCCACACGAAGCGGAGCCAGTCTTTGAAGTACTCTTTGTTGTAGGATTCATTTTCCTCAAAATAGCAGCACACGGCATAGGATACAACTCTTCCTTTTCTGCTGACGTTAGATACCTTGGCAGCATCTTCTTTGCCATATTGCGGAATAAGACAAAATTCCGTTGGAATGGACCACAGGGGTTGAAGGTCATTGTTGTCTATACCGGAGGCCTTCCATCTTCTGAAGAAAAGCTTTAGGTCCTCAATCACACTGTCATTAAGGACATGACGGTAAATGTCAAAGCCGGTATAGCCTTTCTCCTTACCTTCTCCTTTGTATACATACTTATAGAATTTGTCCTCCTGGAGCTCATTGGACTTAAGAGTCGAAGTGGCAATGAACTTGTTAAGGAAGTAGCGTCTGAGGAACGTGAAGAACAGGTCGTCAACCTTGTATATGCCGGCACGGCTTGCCTCTTTCCAGAAGACATCGGTCCATTCATTGTCAATGAGTGAGGCAGTACTGATATCCAACAGCTTATCCTGAGGCTTGTCCGGGTCCGGCGCGAAGTCTATAAGGTCTGCCTTGAAGTTCTCAAAGTCCGTAAGTTGCTTGCCACGGGCATTCATCTTGATATAGAGGTCGTCGGACAGAGGAAGGTTTTCATCCTTCATCTCTTTATAGACGAAGGTGATGGGGCAACGGGGTGAAATCAGCTGCTGCCAGTATGACTCACAATTGTTGTTGTCCTTCAGGAACTCTTCAATACCGTCTCTGATGTCTTCACCCTTGCTGTTGCTGATGCTTGTTCCACCAAGTGTTCTGAGCATTCCCTGTATCGTTGGGTCCTGTGTGTACTTGTTGTAGAACCACGTTTGATTCTGGATATAGCCTACGATTCCCATGTTCCGATGCGCATTGAAATCATCTGCATCAAGACTGCAGAGGTGCTCGCAGAACTCACGTGAGGAGATTCTTGTCTCGTATGTGAAGTTAAGGAAGGTATTTTTATTCTCTGCCAGATGGCCTGTCCTTACTGCTATGTACCAGTGGAGCAACCATAGGGTGGTGAGTCGCTGCTGGCCGTCGAGAGGCCACAAGGCCTCATTCTCTACGGTTCCATAGACGAAGTCAAGGGTCATGGGAGACCTCTTCCCCTGAAGGGCGGCAATCATCTCGCCAAGGAAGCGCTCTCTCAGATGCTCCTTGCCGATTCTTCCCTGGGCATAGTCCCTCTGGATGATGGGAATCTCTATCTTTCTTTCCTGAAGCTTGGACCAAAGTGTATCTTTCATGTTAATCCTCCTTGTATTCGATATTGAAGTTGAACTGTTCCATCATGCTGATGATGGCTTCTCGGTAACTCTTGGCGTCACTGCGCGTCCACGCGTTCATGCTTGTGGACATTGGACTGTAGTATTTCATGAATACCTGCTTGGTGCAAGGCATTATGAAGGCTGATGTCGAGAGCTCAGATGGTTGTATCTCGAAGCCTTTATTCTTGGTGTACTTTGGGCAGGGATAGTATTTCCCCTGCTCCTTTCCGATTATGATCCTCCTCTTGGCAGGGAAGATGGCATTGCCGTAGCTGCGGTTGGTGCCTTGGTCAAGAAGCGTGAAGTTCCACACCCTGTTCTTCTCATTCTTGCTCTCGTCGAGGCGATCCTGTCTGCTCTGCTTACCTACAATGCTCTTGGCAATGTCTTTAAAGGCGTTTCGCTGTTTGTTTTCATCTTCACAGTCACTGGAAAAGAACTTTCTGATGCGTTCAGCATCTTTGTCACTTGCAGCATAATAGTTCGTAAGGAGCCATTCTTTCTGCTGGGTGGGGTCATCAAGCTCATTCTCTGTATTGGAGTCGACATGCTCTACATCCCACATCTCCTTTTTGTAGAGGTTGAAAGGGAACTTGTAGAAAACCTTCTGACCATAGGTATTCTCGGATACCTTACCCTGGCTGATGACAGTCAGCACATTATGAAGCAGAAGGAGTGGACGACACTGGACTTTGGAAGAATCGTCATAGTCGGCATCGATGTTCTTGCAGCCGTCGATGGTGTTCTGGATTTCCTGATGAAGGAACTCCTTGAACTTCATGACATCCATATCTTTCTCTGACCACTTGGACCAGTATCGAAAAAGAAGGCTCTTCATCTTCTTTTCGTTGGGGGCATTCCTGGTGGACTCTGTCGGACGGGCCATCAGGAATCCTATATAATGGTACATCTCAAGGTCGCTGAACCATTCCTGAAGGGTTTCGTAGATGGACTTTACCTTGCCCCATACGTAGTTGATGCAGGAATGGCTGTATCCATTATTGCGGAAATAGTCATAGACATACCTGAAGACACGCATGTCATCAGTGCCAATCTCTTCATTGGTTTTGTCAAGCATCTTATGGTCACAGAGCATCTCGAATAGATAGTCTATCCTTGTGGCGGATTTATAGCCTTCGTCATGAAAGAACAGCCAGAAGTCGTCCTGCTGGAGAGCGCCCTCTATTGCGTCCCATTCGGAGGCAATCTCCTGCTGGCAGAGATGTATCTGGTCCCAGCCTTCTTTGGAGTCAAAGTTATTGCGGTTGAGCAGAAGTGCCTTGATGAGCTCTGACGGTGTAAGAGAGATCTTGTCGATGTTCAGTCTCTTGAAGACGTCTATTGGGTCCTGTTCATCAGTGTCATACCAGATGAACTTGACCTTGTCGAGCAGGACATCCTTGAAAGTTTTCTTCCATTCTTCACCCTTACCGTACAGCATTGACTGGTAAGTCCTGCACGCTTGGAACATGTAGTAGAAGTCGATGTTCTTTGTGGAGTCTTCTTCTGTTTTGCTGATGATGTTCTTGAGGAAGTCCTTACTATTTTGACGGGTCTGATAGCTGAGATCAAACACATGCAAGCCAAGGCATGAAAGCAAGATGTTGATCGTTGTTAGGCGTTGCTGTCCATCAATGACATGCCAGCCTTCATCCCCATGCCTAACGACAAGAGGCTGAATGCAATAGATTCCTTTCTGACCGTTTGAGATGAATTCGCTGATATCACCAATAAGGTCCCTGACCTGTTGGCTGCTCCAGCGATAGCCTCTCTGATAAAGAGGGACAAAGAATTTATACCCCTTTAGCTGTGCTATTGATTTAGGTTCTATTTTACTCATATAACAGTATCTTTAGTGCTATTGCTGCGCAAGCTTCTGCATCCGCAAGTGCATTGTGATGATTCTTTAAGTCGAAGCCACAACGTTCGGCAATAATATCGAGGTTGTGATGACCTTCTGGCCATACCTGCCGTGAACGAAGGTGCGTTTAAGCAACTCCTCACCGCCGCTCAGATCCTCATTGTCCATCCATTTGCGGTTAAGATCCCCAAAGGTAATCTTTCCCGCATTGTAGATGGTCCCGACAATCCACACGAGTTTATTTGTTTGGTTTAATGCCATGCTGTACGTTTCATATAATTTCTGTTGCAAATTTAGGAAATACTTGTGAACAATATGGACACACATATAACATTTAACTAAACTTGATATTTCATTTTTTCATGATCGACAATATAGTCGGTAAGCTATAGCATTACCCGCCAAGAAATATCATCTCCCGTCGCCAAGCTCAGTGAATTCTGCCCTGAGGGGATTGCTGGAGAAAGATTTTATCACCCAGCAGGATGATGCCTATGTGGTATATGACAAATTCTTCGACTTATGATTGAAAAAATACATGAAGTAAGGCCAAAAAGTATCTTAGCATAACTCATTGGAAATCTTGCATTATTCAGAGGGTTGAGACGATGGTTTTGCAAACGTTTGCAAAGCTTTTTCCCCATCTTTTCCATTTTCCCTAATATAGCGTAATGCAAAAGTTCATACTTTTGCGGTCGAAAATAACACAAAGAACGAGAATAGTCTTGGTTCAGCATAATGTGCAGGACCTACTCTAAAAATATAAAACGTAGCATATTTATAACTAACGAAATAATTCTGAAAAGATGAAAAAGTCAACTAAATGCCTGTTCGCCATTTTGTTGATGCTGGGGGGGGGCAATGTTGGAGATGAAGGCGGCAGATGTATATCTGCTTACAACCCAAACAATCAACGGTGACGTTGGTAAGTATGAAGTGCCAAGCAACCATAAGCTTACTCCGAACACTTCTTATGGCGACAATGTGTATTCCCTTAAAATCACTTCCATGCCCGAAACGGGATTCTGGTTCCGTATCGGAGTGTCAGGGTGGAGTAATCAGATGTAGCCTACAGTCAATGATGATCCACTTACGATAAACGAGGAAGGAACACAAGATCCCACCTCTTATTCTATAGAAAACGGCTGTTATGGAAGCAGCAATGCCTGGAAAGTAAGCTATACGGCGGACGAATATGAATATCTCACGGTTAATGTAGACATCACGAATGGCTCGACGCGCCGCGTATGGATAGAAGGAAAGAAAACTTCCGCTGGAGGAAGCGGTGAGCCTGTTGCACGGCCGGCAACAGATGTCGAACCGGGTTACTATCTCGTGGGCAATTTCTTCTCGTCATATAATAAAGGTGGAGAATATAATCCGGGAGGCGACGACACGACGATAGACTATAATAACCATGTGTATTTCAAATTCGAAGAGCAAAAAGACAAGAGCTATGCGTTCAGCATCCCGGCATGCCTCACGGCACATGCACAGATTCTTGCTGTTGACGAGTATGACAATAAGATGGTTTACGGACCGGGCGAGGTATTCAACCTGCACGGTAAAAAGGATAATGCCAGCACATGGCCGTCAACAAACGGAGCTGTGGGAACTATTTGTGGAACAACAGCGGCAAAGACACTTGTCGGTTCTGCGACAATAGCAGAGGGCGACAACTACTGGAATCTCGTGACCCGCAATGACGGAGTGACAGACGACGATGGCATGTATACCTTCAGCTTTACGCTTGACAAAGACGGAAACCCCTCCGACTGGCAGGTGAAGCATGATGCTACGACACGTGTGACTTATCTTATTGGCAACATGGAAGGGGCTACGGCGCAGCCGCTCTTCGATAAGCGTAAAAGTGGTGGAAATGAGGGCGAATTCAGCGACAATATGGAAGCTCCGCTCTATTTTGACGGTTCTAACGGCTATTGGGCAATAGATTATATTGTGAATGACGTATCCACTTCAGAGATACTTGCTCAGGCTAAAACGGCAACGCCAGATATTCATGAAACAGGGAGCGTACACAATAATTCCGGAACTCACGATAAACTCTTCTTCCTCGGCAACGGAGGTGTTGACTACAATTCTACCAGCGAGTATCGTGACAAGGTATGGGCTAACCAGAAACCTTTCACCCTTAATCTGCACGGTATAAAAAGAATACAGTATAATCCTAACAAAGGACACAACGAACTGTCAAAGCAAGACGGCAGTTACGGTCTGTCGGGCAGTATACAGGTAATCAGCGGCGGTGACGCTAACGCTGCCGACTTCCTGATAAAAACCATGTCTATGATAGGCGATGCCGTGGAAGGAACTTATGATGCAGAATCGGGCGAATGGAAGTATACTTCTACAGCAGGAGACATGAAGTATGATGCCAACGAGCGTTGCTTCTCGCTGACGATATCTACTGTAGGCGATAAATACAAAAAATCGCATTTCAGGTTTGTTGCCAACCGTGACGCACACCAGAAGTGGGGCGAGACGGACGGCAATATTTCAAGCAATAAAGGATTTGCAAGACCTGATTATGATGCCGCCGATGATGGCAACCACTCATGTATGGCTGACGATCCGAACGACGTGCAGTTCCGTACAACGGCGAGAGAGGATGAGGAGGGCTTCGGAAGCACAACTCCTAATCAGAAGGATATCCTTTGGAACCGTCCCGAAGGAATATGGACGGTAAGGTTCTACCCAGAGCTCGACAAGGATGATAAAGACATCTCTCGCTATACCATATCAGAAACAAAAGTCATCAAGATTCCTTTCACACGTTGCGTTGGAAAGTTTATCCGTACATACAGCAACGATGTGGCAATGGCACCTGTCAACGACAACGTGAAAGTGTATGAGGCATATAAATACGAAAAAACGGAGAATACAAAAGACCCACAATCACAGGGCACGGTTTATCTTCGTCAGCTCAAGTACATTCCGGCAAATATGGGAGTGGTACTCGTAGGGGAAGTGCCTGAGGGAGGAACCTTCTCAGACGGTGACAAACTGGATTTTTCTTTGATGGAAGCACCGGCGGCAGATATGCTGGAAGAAGGTGATTATTACACGGCGTTGTGGACAAAGGCAGACGATTATGTCAATGACGAATGGAACAACTATCTCCAGCCGACAGTCACGGCTAACGACAATCTCGGAAATGCTGATACCGATGCTGATGGAAAAATACTCCACCGCTTCTTCGGCCTTGCAAACTTCCATTCCACAAACTATTACACGCAATATCAGACCGGAGACGACTATATCGGTTTCTTCCGCCTTACGCAGGATGGTCAAAGCGGCGCAAACAAGGCTTACCTGAGTATTCCGGCAAATACTGTTGTAGACGGTGGAGCAGGAGCGAAGTTCGGGTATATTGACTTTAACGGACAGTTTCTCGGAAATGAGACGGACGACCCGAGCAATCCGTCGCTTGCCAAGATGGCTATTGTCTTCGATGACGAAGATGATGGTGGAAGCACTACTACTGTAACAGAAGTCAAGCCGAATAGTAAAGACGGCGACGCATCGTTCTATACCCTTCAGGGAGTAAAGGTGTCACGTCCTGTCAAAGGAGTGTATATTCATAATGGAAAGAAATTCATCAAATAAAAAGCCAAGGAAATATGAAAAGTTATATTAAACCGGAAGTCAAGGTGTATAAAGTTAGAATCGAGCCTCTTCTTAGTGGAAGCGAACGTGGACAGATAAAAGCTGGGCTTGTCAAAAAACATGACCCTTCTCTCTTTGATGAGGAAAATGATGACGGACAGACTGGTCGCGTCTGCTGTCTTTGGGATGACGAAGACTTTGAAGATTGAATGAAATATTCTGAATAAATGTAGTTTTAGTTGCGTTAAGCAATCCGGTTAGTAGTGAGACAATCTGTAGGAGCTTTAGTGGATATTATCCCTAAAAGCTCTTGCAGATTGTCTCTTTTTCGTTAGAAAAAGTGTGTAGCCACCTTAGGCTTACCACTTCTTCGGGAGATGTGGCTATATTGACTGAATATGCCAAAAGCATTGTGCGTGACGAAAAACTTTCGCCATGCGCCCTTTCTCGTCAACTGATTCCATATAGCCAGCATAATGTTTTTTGTATTCATAGTCTTTCCTTTTATCTCGTTTATGATAATAGGGAGAGAAAAGTAACCTCTAATCTATCACTCCATTGTTCCCCATCCTCCAACCCATTCTTTATATGTCGTGAGATAGTGGACTTATTGCGCTGAAACCACTCTGTTCTCAGTCAAATATTCGTTTTTTTTCTCAGATATGACGCTCAATAAAGTGCGGATAATGATATTTTCCCACCAGTTCTTTTGGAAACTTTATTTTTAATGGCTATCTTTGTATCTATTATATGTGACGACGCTATGATAAGGAAAAGACTATGGGCCGGTTTGGTCGCGCTGTGTATCTCTGTGGCCTCATGGGGACAGGCTGTAGATAGTTGTTACTACTCGGACGGCAGGGCCATGGTGCCCGTCGAGGAGGGGGTGGAGGCGCAGGGGTTCTTCGCCGAGCATGCTCCCGACGGACTGTTGCGGGAGGAGTGTGACAAGGTGTATGATCCCAACTCGCCCTGCAACAAGGATATGGGCGATCATCACTTCAAGGGCTTCCTCGAACTGTACAACCTGGTGCCGGTCAAGCGCACCAGCTACCTCTTCAGCAACTATTCGGGTGCCGACGACGAGGGGAGCATGGAGCGACGCTTTCGCATGACCATTCCCTATTTCCAGAAAAACCACATCGTGCCTCTTGAGCCGCGGGAAGAGACCGTGGTGAAGGGCGTGAAAAACTACGCCACATTCTTTGCCGTGGGCAAGAATCGCGTGGGCTACAAGACCGTGGTCTCGTTCGACGACCGATACATGATAGCCATACTGGGCTTTGTGCGCTTCGACGGCCTGTGGTTTCTCACGGAGTCACACGTCGGCTTCTTAGACTACCCAGAGTAGAATCGCTATTCTTTCTGTTCAAACCGCTTGAACGCTTTGTAAATGTTGCTATACTACTCGCCATTGGTGCCGAAACTCTCTGCTCGTTGCATGGCTGTTTCAAGACAGTTGTCGACAAGTAATTCTGCCACCCATTTCTCCTTGGAGAGGAAAGAGTCATGCTTGTCGAAATTTGAAATGTGGCGACGAAGCACTTGTACCACATCACGCGAAGAGGCAAAGTACTTGTTGGTGTTCAGAAAGTGGATCAGAAACCAGAACTCGATGGAGGGCATACTGTCGCAGATGACAACATTTTCACGGTTTGCGTACTTCTTGCGCATGGCGTCAAGTTTGGCCTTCTCTGCAGGCTTGGCTCTTGCTACATCGGCATCGAAGACACACACGGCCACGCCTCGGTCTGCCAACACACGTTCCACCTGTTTCTGAATATCCTCAATTGACTGCTCGGTGAAGTTGCGTGGCTTGCAGGTATAACGATAACCCTTCAACCTCTTGAGGTGGGTGAAGTAATAACGCTCCGTGAGCCCTTCGCCAATGATGGTGATGCCTGGGCTCTGTATCGCTCTTTCTTTAGTTTTGCGTGCCATAGTCTTTACATGATTACATTGGGCAAGGCTCCAAACTGGCCATTCATATAGGCGCGGTGGATGGAGGAAAGCTTGTTCAAGCCACGGAACTCTATGAGCGAATAGAGGTTGCTATTGCCATCCTTTGCCTTCTCGGTGAACCACACTGAGTCCTTGCCGAAGATATCATCAATATCCTTCAAGATAGGGTCATAGTGTGTGGTGATGAGCAACTGCGATTCATTGTCACGACTGTTGATAAACTTCGTGAGGATGTACTCCATCAGGTTTGGGTGTATGGACACCTCCATCTCGTCTATGCACATCAGGCCCTGGCACTTGAGTAGATTGTAGATACTAGACTCCAGTTCGACCATGCGGGTTGTACCGGCACTCTGACATGATTCGGGTAGTACATACTCCTCCTCGCCTCTTTCTGTCTCCACATGGTGTCCGAACAGAGCTGCCATCTTCTTCACCTTGATATCTGAGATATTGAAGTCTGCCTCCTTGGCAAACATCAGCAAATACTCCTTGAAGTCTTCATCGTCAGAGATCATCGACTTGGTGGTATGCGAGATTGAAACTGCCGATCCATTCTGCAGTGGCATCATGCGCTGGTCTATCCAGTTGCGAAGTTTGCTAGCGTAGGCCACCTCTATATTCACCTTCTTAAGGACAGCCAGCATTGACATGTTGCGAAGACAGTTCATCGAGAGCACATCCACCTCGGCCTGAGAGAGTTTCACTACGGCAGGGTTGAATGTAAGTTTAGAAATGCCGTTCACGTCCTGGCGCGTAAAGATCTTGGTGGGGCGATTGGTGTTATAGACAAAGAGGGTCTCGCTCATCACCTTTTCCGGATTGATGGTAAGCTGGTACAAATAGCGTACGCCCTCTACGTAGATGCTTGCCTCCAGTTCCGTATCGTGACTCAAGGCATCGGGTTGCATCAGGAAAGGCTGTACGTCGGTTCCCTCATCGTTCTTTATCGGCGTCTTGTTCCAGAACGCGCGAAGAAAATCGATAGCCTCCAGCAGATTACTCTTGCCACTGGCATTGGCACCAAGCACTACGGCAAAACGCAGCAACTTCACTTTGTCTGGCATAGTTACCGTGCTATTGTATCTGTCATCGGTCGAAGCCTCGAAGCTGAGTACCACTTCGTCTCTGAACGACCTGTAGTTCTTAATCTTTAATTCATGTAGCATAAATGAATGTATTTATGGGTGCAAAGATACTCTTTTTTCCTTAAAATGGGAAAATAAAATGCGTTAGACGTTGATTTTATTCTTAATTTTAGACCATAATAGTCTATTTCCAGAATTAAACCCTCTAAAAGATTGTGCTACGCAACGGCACAAATGATTTTGCTGTACTGATAACCGAACGATCTACACCTTAGACCGAGGGTTGAGTCGATTACAGATGACAATGTGGAGTCAAATTGCTCCATGATTGAAAATATTCCTCCGAAAGGAGTGAGTTTCTCAGATTTAATTTGTATCTTTGCCATGTCTATCGTTGGATTCTCTTGTTTGTTTTTGCAACACTAAGATAAGTGAATTCTTCGACATGGCAAAATCCTGGGCAATTTTTTGTTGCTCAGGTACTTAAAAAGTTTTATTTACAATAGTGTTGCGGAATTAAGGTATGATAATATCAAAAGATAACTTCATAACGGATAACATGACCAATACGGTTTGTTATTCCAGTCTTCTACATGGAGAGAGCAGCGGTTTGGATCCTCTGTTAAGAGTAAAATTTTATGCTGCATTGAAAGAGTCTGTTAGGACCTTGAAGCACTATGATTTGCGTAACACTCGTGACATCTGGTCAAGAGATTATATGCCAGTGCAGCTGACGAAAGATCTCTTTCTGAACTACACCTATAGCCCGGATTATCTTAGCGACCAGAAAGCTTATATCACAAACTGGTTGCTACACAAAGTACATACTGACAAGGCTGACAAGCTTAATCTTAATGTTGTTACAATCCCTCTTATTCTTGATGGAGGCAATGTGATCAAGGCTATCGACAAGTTTGGTAAGCCAACAATCATCATGTGTAGCAAAGTATTGAATGAGAACAATCTATCCAAAGAGGAGCTTACAGACTGGTGGAACCAATTCTTTGATAATCAGATTCGTCTTATTCTAATCGAATGGGAAGGAAAAGATGAAAACCCGATTGGACATGCCGATGGAATGGTTAGATATATCACCGAAGGAAAAGTCCTGATTACAAATTACTGTGATTTGGACGATGAAGAACGTCTGAGTGAGCCACTGAAAGAATTCTTTGATATTGAACGTCTGCACTTTGGAGACATTGAAGGAATCAAAGGTACCAAGATGTGGAGTCTCTTGAAATCAAGAAGTTGGGGATACATTAATTTTCTACAAGTTGGTAAACGTATTATCGTTCCAAAATTAGATTGGGATGAACTCGACAAAGCAGCTGTGCAACAAATCCAGCAAGCCTTTGGAGCTTCTTATGAAGT